>OOCQ01000098.1_pt1 | contig 73145 bp, 94 predicted proteins | sample 1671121 | NCBI WGS metagenome assembly OOCQ01 (sample SAMN06348124, study PRJEB24527) | human gut metagenome | biome: human gut; feature: ankylosing spondylitis patient; material: feces | host: Homo sapiens | place: China | collected 2015-10 | reverse complement strand
TCGCTCTGAATTCTCTTATTCAGTGTACCTGTCTAATTGGTAAAAACTCTGATAAGTTTGATATTCCGTTTATCAAGGCGTTTATCAACAAGCATGCTGGTATTAAGTTTGATATTCCTAATCTGGTATTCAAACTTAACATGAATGCTTACAATGGTGGCAAGGTAGTCTATGAGGATACGTTATACGCTATGGATATGCAGACTATCTACAAAGAGAGATATCACTCTTTATTTTATGATAAGTATCATTATCCTTTACCGCCAGGAAAGAAAGGTACTCTCGAAGATTATATTGACGTGATACCTATAGGACAGCAGGTGGTTGATCATGTATATAATGGTTTCAATAAGGATAGAATAACAGGAGCGCACGGTGCTTTGTACGATGCAGTTATGACGTATGTCGTTTGGGTAGATGCTTACAACAATGGATTAATATAATTGGAGTGTGAAATATATGAAGCGTGAAGAGATTAAGGATAAGCTTCGTGGATGTACAAGTTTAGTTGAACTTGTTGGAAAAGCAAATGAACTTAAAAGAGCTGGGGAGAAAGAGTCCACAGTGAATAGAGTCGTTACAGAGTTGAGAAGAGAGATGCTGAGTGCTGGTAGTTCTATAAAGAGAATTCCAAGAGAAGAGGTGCCTACTATCGACGAGACACCTATTGGCAGAATTGTATTCAGCATTAATCAACTTGGCAGTCCTACGATTCTGTACGATGGTGAAACAATATTAATCTAGCTGGCGGGAGTAATTATGGTAGAGGCAAAAGATATTCTTTCAATGAACAAGGTTCTTAGTGAAAAAGGAATCCCTACTGGAAATGGATACTCCTACACTATGTACTTGCTTAGGCAATCTGGACATGTATTCACATTTGAGGAACATATAAAGGCAATGCTGTTATCATTACTATCAGCAAATCGTCCGTGGAAACAGATTGAGGAGAATATAGATAATCTGGATAAGGTATTTCATGAATACAATCCGGAGTATCTACTCAATGAGAGTCCTAAGGTGTTAATGGATGAAGTATGTAAGATTGGTTGTGGTAACAGGGCTATCATGCGACAGATGGAAGGTGTAGCTTATAATGTTCGTATAATGCAGAACATTGTAAATGTCATTGGGGATTTGGAGAAGTTAGTGGTGAATAACAAACCTTATGATGTTTCTGCTGTACTATCGTCTGGGCATTATAAGCTGGCGGGATTCGCACAGACATTAGCATTGCAGTATTTGCGTAATGTTGGTATTGATACATGTAAACCTGATGTGCATATCAGAAGAATCTTAGCAAGACTTAGACTTATCCCTTATGAGGATTGTCCTGTAATTGACGTTGTTAACACAATGTCACGATTAAGCAGAGAGTTAGGAATACCTATCACTTTGGTTAACGAAATAATCTGGACTTATGGGGCGACAGGGTTCGGAGAGATTTGTGCCAAGGTTCCTAAGTGTTATGTATGTCAAATATCGGAATGTCCTTGGAGAAAAGAGCATGTAGGTGATTAAGTATGTATGGATATGATGAATATGAACTCTATGTCAGTGAGTACTCTATTGAAGATGTTCGGGAGGACCTAGCAAATATTGTTAGGTTCTTCCAATCACAGGATTATCATCAGCACGCTATGGAGTTATTTATAGAGCAGTATAGAGAGTTACCTATGCAAGTGGCGATAGACTCAGATGCTTTTTGTGTTGATGAAGAGATGCCTATCGGTGCAATGCCGGAATGGATGCAACAAGAACCTTTAGGGTTTATAAAGGGTAAATGGGTTCCTATGTGGGGAAGGTGTGTATTCCCAGTAAAAGATGTTTATGGTAACGTTATGGGCTTCTGTGGATGGGATCCATTTGTTGACCCTAAGTATCTTGATTCTAAGAATTATGGATACAAGGCAAAAGCTACAACATTGTACGGAATGGAGAAACTTCCGGAGTACTATACCTCTAAGGAACCTGTATTTGTGACGGAAGGTTTGATGTGTACATTATACTTAAGGTCACAGGGATTTCAAGCATTAGCGAGTTTGGGTTCATTCTTAACACCATATGTAATCACTATATTATCTCGATTCGGGAAACGTTTAATAATGGTCCCGGATAATGATGAGACTGGTGATAAATATGTAGGTCAAATAAAAAGGTCTTTACCTAAGGCTATGATTATTCAATGTGCTAAAGGAAAGGATATTGAGGGATTACGTAAGTTAGATGAACATGTCTATGAGCAACAATTACTTTCTGAGTTAAGAATGCTTAGTAATCCATTTGCCAAGACTAAGTTGCTTATAAGGAGGTGATATTCATGTTAGTTCTACCTATAAGTACCAAGTGGTTAAAGGACATAATTTACAACGGTAAGGAAGATGAGTACAGAGAAATAAAGCCTTACTGGACTACAAGGTTTAAAAAGGTATTTCAGTTCAACGGCGATGTTCCTGTTGCGAATTGTGTAAGACAGGTCGCATTCAGAGCAGGTTACAGTAAAACATCTCCTATGATTACAGTGACGGCTAGCCTTAGTATCGGTACGGGTCGTAGTGATTGGGGAGCCATTGAGAATAAGGAGTACTACAGATTGCACATCATTTCAATTGATAGTATATTCGGAATGTAGGAGTGGAGTATATGAAAGATGATTTCTACGTAAAGTATGATTACCACTTTTTGGTAGTCATATTGGAAAACAAACTGCTTATGTGTAAATGCAATGGGGAGATTGGATTCCCTTGCGTTAAGACGCTTAGTAAAGATGTAGAGCCTGAAGAAGTGTCAGTAAGATTTGATAACGTTGTTGTCAATGATGGGCATGTCTATCGTTTCACTGAGAAGGATGGTAAGGTGTTCAAACGCAGACATTGTGATATTAAGAGGTTATACTACGTGGTGCAGTTGCGTAATAAACCGGTGTCTACTGTAGGACATTATTCTTTTGTACCGATCGAAGAAGTACTCGTTAATAAGCCTAATGTGCTTGACAGTAATGCAAAGGCTATTATAAAGTGCTTAGATGAAACTTATAAATGGTCTGACAAACTGTTGGACAAGCCTAAGAAGTCTAAAAGACTTAAGTATTCATCGGTGGTGATTTCGTATGAATGATAAGGTAATGCGAGTTCTCATATGTGGTTCACGTAAGCTCAATGATGATGTTGTTGTGCCTGGTACATGCACATATTTCTTATGGGAATATCTCGATGCCAAGATATTAAAGATGTTGCAGAATAAGATAAATGCAGGGTTTATCATTGAGGTTGTTGAGGGAGAGGCTAAGGGAGCTGATACCTATGCAAAGGGTTTCGCAAAGAGAAACGGCTTTATGTGCACTGGGTTCGCTGCTAATTGGAAGACAGGTAGAGGAGCAGGATACGAAAGAAACATAAAGATGTTTGATTACATAACTGAAGTTGAACATAATGCCGTTATAGCAATATGGGACGGAAAGTCAAAAGGAACAAGGCATGACTTATTTCTTACAGATAAGTATCATGTCCAAACGAGAGTATTTATATACCCTTACATGAAATGGCTGACACAGGAAGAGTTAGCCAGTACAGTAAGCGTTATCAAAGAAGATACCACATTTAAGTAGGAGGAAACAAAATATGGCTAAGTGGAATTTCTTAAGAGATTATACACCGGGAATGAGAATGGAAGTTTATTATAACGTTCCAATGTGCTCTACCAGTTCATCACAAACTGAGACTTTGACATTTCGTGGAGTGACAGATTCCGGTGTAGTATTATGTACTAATGACAGCGGAGAAGGTGTATGTGTCAACCCGGACAATATTCGTAAGATTGAATTGCGCGGTGATTTCATTGATTATCTCGTACCTATGAAAGAGAACAACGCAGCTGCATTTAAGGGTAATTCCTTAAATGGTAATGTCCTTAAATAGGAGGCACTATGGATACTTCAATTATGGATACCCTTACTGTTGGTAATGTTATACACATCAATACCCTAACTGGATTAACAGTGATGGGAATATTAAAGAAACTTGACAAGCGGAAGATGCTTCTCTATATCGAATGGGAAGATAACAATGGACATAAGAAGTATGTCATTAACTTTAGGAACTGTACTTGCTGTTGGCAGACAGTGAAGGAGGAATAATTATGATTGAGCAGGAAGTAAAGTTGTTTGAGGATTTTCAGTCTGACATGAAGTTCATGCTCAAGGTGCTATTACAGCTGAGTCATGACATGGGAGATAAAGTCTTTGGAGTATGGCAGATTATAACATCAATGACAGCTTTACTGATGGCTCAGTACTACAATAGCGATGAGATGAAGCATGTGCTCGACGTATATGGTGATTTTATGCGTCGTGTGTTTGACCCAATTAATGGGTGTGATGAAGAGGATATTGATACGTTCTGGTTATCTCCAGCGGTAAAATCATTCTGGGATAAGGAGATGAAAGATGTTGCACCATATCCGACTTATAACGTATATATGTTTATTGATATGCCATATGATGACCCTAACTGGAAACAGAGAGTATCCACTAGGGTAGCAGATGCTGTATCTGACGAATACGCATCAACAGAGTACGTTACAAAGTTTGCACCTATAATATTTATTTATCTTGCACGTACATCCATGTATTCATTCAATCTATTCGTGGTTGATTGTTACACTAGTAGATACACAACGAAGGATTTAGAACGTGATATACGTGATAACCGTATTGTGACAGAGTGCATACATAGCATACAGGATACTTATCTTAGACAGACAATGGATAAGTGTTATGAAGCATTACTGGACGAATTAAAGTCTGTGTCGGATTTAGTGCTTATTGGACGTACTGAGAAAGAACAATTTGAATTGGATGAGTTCTATTATGAAGTTGCTATGGAGCCACATGTCGAGTTATCCGGAAAAGAAGAACTACTACGTGCGGCTGATAAAGGTTCTGTTGCTATACAGAAGCAGGATACCGAAGAAGAGGAATACAGAGAACTCGCGACGCAGTATCTCAGAAGTGTTGACTGTGTGTCTGATGACGAAATAGAGGGAATAGTTGATTCTCACTTTATTAGTTACAGTCCGTCAGAGGCTTATGAAGTAATCGTAAAAACATTTTAAGTATGAAAGGAAAACATAATGAAGAAGATGTTAACTTTGATTCTTTGTGTAACACTTTCATTATCACTTACAGCATGTACCGGAAAGATGCCATGGGATAAGGAAGAATCTGCGATGGAGACTGAGGAAACAGAGACTACACCTCCACCTACACTTGAAGAAACATTAGGGTTCGATGGTTATGATCTTATGGAAGGCGGTATTACGTATAAGTACCAAGAGGTAAATCTTAAAGCTGATACTGACTTCACTGTTAGTGTTAATGACAGAAGTGTAAGGCACAATGTAAAAACAACAACAGTTCACGAGGCTGATGAGAATGAATCCTATTCTGTCATTGCTAGTTCAGATACTACAGAAGTAGAATCTACTAGCAGTACTTTGATGGCATATATTATTGTCAATGATGATGTTGAGTATTACAACTATGACTATGCTGGGTGGAAGTATAAGGTTTACAATACAGATGACCAATATTACCATTATAACATTAGTAGGTCTAATATGAACATCACTCTATTTGAACAGCAGGGTGATAGACTGTACGTTGAAGGTTCTGTTACTACTCTCGGAGAAAGTGATTTCGATAAGTATATCAAGCACGTCTTATCACAATACGGGATTGTATCTGGTGATTATACATTCCGTGCTGTGTTTGATAGTGTAACCAGAGAGATGTTGATGATTACAGCCGAAGTGCATTCCACTGATGAACTTCACTATGGTGATTATTCAGGAATACTTGACAATTTGAATGTATCTGTTACAAAGGTTGAAGGGAACGACACTGACCTAATAACAATACCTCAGTACATATTCAATGTAGCTATGCCAGCTGAGAGTATTCAGAGTGAGACAGAACAGCAGGATGTCTCAAACGTATCGTTATGTGAGTATTTGTTAGGAGCATCTTTAGACTCGAACAGTATAGCTGAGTATCTCGGTAGTATTGGAATAACAGTTGAGATATTAAGTAATGATACTGGTTTGGATGGTCAAGTTATTTATGACCAAATCATCAATATAATATCTACATACAGTTATGATAATTTCATAGCAGTTGATTTAAGTACTCTGTCACAGGAGCAGCAAGTGGCATTCTCATATGTAAGTACTATGCTTCAACAGCAGCCTACCGAAAACGATATGACAGAGTAGGAGGGTATATGGTTGATTGGAAGAAGTTAGGAGAAGAACACAACGCTGATAAGAACAGGTTCTATGTTGTTCTATCCGGAGACAAAGCATTTAAGCGCGATGAATATATTGTAGCAGTGATTGGTGGTAATGTAGTTTCAACACCAGCACAGGATTTGTTTGCACTTGTTGCAGATAAGTTGCTGTGTAAGGCTAAGGAGAACTATGCTGAGGTCAGGGTTATTGTAGGAGATAATCATGGTACTGACGATATAGCCACAACATATGCTATGCACAATGATTTTGATGTTTATGCTTACGAAGCTGACTGGGAAGGAAAAGGAAGCAAAGCAGGATTCGAACGTAATGAACAGATGTTCGTTCATGTTGGTAGGCGTGAGCATAAAGCTGCTATCCTATTTTGGGATGGTGAAGATTATGTCACTCGTAATCTTATATATCAGGCCTATAACTATTGTGCGCCTGTAAGAGTGTATAACTACAAGTTGAAGAGATTGCTCACGTCACAGGAAGTAAATGATATTCAGCTTGATGAAAGACAGAAACAAATGAAATATGGAAAATATTAGGAGGATGCAATCATGGGATTGGAACAGTTACTTGGGGCAGCTGCTAAGGGTGCTCCAGAAGGAATTAAGGCAGTTACGGGTATAAGCAGTAAAATTAACTCTACGCACATCAGTAACCGTATAGCACGTGTTTACATGGCAACTTGTAGTGAGTTCAAAGGGTTGGCTCCTACAGATGTAATTGACAAGGTTGGTGAACTCATGCACCGCTCTGATATTATCAAGATGTACACTAAGGGTGATGAAGTTTGTGATGATGATCTTGTTACAACTATGGAAGCAATTCGTTGGACAGGCATTTATGTAACCACAGGTAGAAAGGCTAATTTCTATCTTGCACTGGTTGAGCCACATAAGATGGCAGGAACACATCCAGAACTTGAAACAAAAGCAACAAGTGGTGTTTGGAATTCTATGGTTCTTGATGATGTAGAGGGACCTATTTACAATGGTTACAATATGCTCAGTAGCCTGGTTGGTTACAGCCTTAATATTCTTCAGAAGTCATTAGACAGATATGAAGTCATTATCTAGTGGGAGGTGTTACATATGGAAGTAAGTAAAGTATGTCCGTTCTGTGGTAAGACTAGTACACTGTATGTTAAAGACTCTCAGTATAATAACTATATGCGAGGTATGAACATCATGCAGGCTTTTTACGATATTGATGAGTTCGGAAGGGAGTTAATTATTTCCGGCGTTTGTTTCAACTGTCAGGAGAAGGTTTTCAATAAGCCGCTTAAGTTTCACGAGAAGGAATGGGGAAAGTTCCTTGGGGGATGTGTTTGTTGTGGGTGTAGTATTTACGAGAACCACAATAAGAGTAAAAAGGTAGATACACAGTATGAATGCCCTTCATGTCACACGCAGATGTTCTTAGACGAGGATGGGGAATTGCAGGAGGTAGAAGATGAATAGAAAACATCGGTTAGCACAGAAGCAGAGTGCAAGACTGGCTAACAATCCTAAGCAGTCAAGGGGAGTGACTAAAGGACAGGCAGCGTTCTTTGACTCATGTAATAAGAAAGCAGCTACCCAGCGATTAATCGATAGGGCATCTGCAGAAGTAGGCGGTATAAGCCGGTCATGTATGTAATAAGTGTTCAGAATGCAGTTATAGGACAAATAATTGCAGAACCTATTTTAAGTCCTAGCGGGGTGCTCCTTTGTAATCCGGGCACTCCCGTTAGCAACACTTTAAAGAAATCGCTGCCTAAGTTTGGGATTACTTCAGTACCTGTAAAATCAATTGTGGGTAATGCATTTGATGATGCATATCTCAATTTTCAAACAATAAACAATATGGCATATATGAGTATAAAACATTTAGACATTGACGATATTGCTCGATGTGCTAGTGTTTTAGTCAACAGTTTAAGAACAGACGAGAGTAGTCTATTGTTGAATATGCTATATGACTATGATGAAGGGACTTATATACATTCTATGAATGTTGCAAGTCTATCATTAACTTGTGCAATAAAGTTGGGGTTTAGTTTGCGGGAACTATATTTATTGTCGTTCGGAAGTTTAGTACATGATATCGGAAAAACAAAGATTGATTTAAACATCATAAACAAGAATGGCAAGTTAAGTGATGAAGAGTATAAAGAGATGAGAAAGCACCCAGAGTATGGATGCGATATTCTAAATGAAGAGGGTGAAGCAATACCATCAGCTGTAAAGCAGATTGTATTACAACATCACGAGAACCATGATGGAACAGGGTATCCAAGAAAGCTTAAGGACTTTCATATTTATAAATTGGCGAGGTTGGTACATATTGCTGATTGCTACGAAGCGCTATGTGCAAAGAGACCTTATAAAGATGCCTTACCAAGAGCAATGGTGAGGGAGTTTATGATAACGAAAGCAGAGAATATGTTTGACCCCATTATGTTACGAAAGTTTCTGAGTATAATACCTATGTATCTTATAGGTGAGGAAATAGAGTATAATGGCGTAAGGGGTGTTATTATAGATATGGCTGATGAAGCAAATCCATTAGTTAGCGTAGGAAAAGATATAGTAAGACTCTCGGATTTTCAGAGTGATAAGTACACCAAGCAGAAAGTATTTTCTGATTGTAGAGAACTTATATTCGTATAGGAGGAGATGGTATGATAGAAACTTTATTCAATAATCCGGTGTTAGCAGTAGCTGTTGTGTTGGTAGCTATCATTTTAGGTCAGGTGTTAAAAGTATCTGCTAAAATATTTAAGTGGATTATATTGATAGGCGCGGCTTATCTTATTGTGAACTTTATAGGAATTGCTTAGGAGGGATTTGCTATGAATGAATTATTGAGAGCGGCTAGTGCAGGGAGTCTTGGTAGCAGAATGCAGCAAGATGATAAGGACCTCATAGCAGATGTTGATAAGTTAGTCAGCATAACAAATATGCTGGTTGATACTTATAGAGACTTCATTGTTGAAGTTCATGTAGCACCTATGAATATAATTCAAATGAAGACATCGGAGTTGAAACACTTAAGTTTTCATATTGTATACAACGGGTCTTATGCGTGTAATCTGTTGGACATGCAGAATGATTTACGAGATATGCTTAGTGTTCTTGTTGATGACGAATTTGACGGTATCAGTAAGATTGACGATATTTCATTCCACATGTATGCCAACTGGACAGAACCTACAATTATGTTATACACTGTGTTCGATGGGTTTACCATTGAAGACTTAAGTGATGAAGACTACGTATTTCTTTACGGAATGTTAGAGAAAAATGAATGTGCAATAACGATACCTAAAACCTATAAGTTCGCAAAGGTTAAGTGTATATTCGTTCATAGCCCTTCTACTGTTATGGTATCAAGAGTAGACCGGGGAGTCGTTGATTATTGTGTAGCTAATGGAAAAGTTGCAGGCAAGGTAAGTGATAATGATAATTCATTAAATCTTGTTTATGAAATGATGGTTGGCCTACAACCAATACGGTATAATATTCCTTATATTTACGTGGATAGAAATTCGTTTAACGTAGAGCGACTGGAAGAGTTAGGGATTCAGGTTGGCTAGGTGCTTTAATAAAGGTGCTTGGTTTGGGGGGGGTTTGGTTTATTGTTCCTACCCTGCATATTTATACCTGTATTAGCATTTGGCCATGCAGAGTACTATGACACAATTGATGCGTTTATATAGGTTGCACAAAATATTTACAACAAACTGAAAAGCTTTGTAATGCAATGTCATATACAAGTGATAAAGAATGAATATGCGTCAGGCTCAGCCTGATTGTATAGATACGTGATAAATAAGTATGAAAGGAGAAAACAATTAAATATCTTTAACCAGTTTTTACCCATGTTGAGTATAGTCTTATCACGGCTAATACAAGACAAATTTCAAATCATTTTAACCAATAAAATTTAACCAAGAAGGAGAATAAGAATTATGGCTAATATTACAGCATGTACATTAAGAGCAGGAAAGAAAGCAAAGGATAAGCAGGGTAGCGACCCGCATTTGAGCAAGGCAGTTGAACTTAACGGAAAGTACCGTTTGTTCTTCAGAACAGTAGAAGTAGAACCTGGTCTGCGTGACTTGGCAGTAGCAGTTGTTCCTGGACGTTCCCTTAACTTCGATATCTGTGGTGCATCATTTATTGCATATACAGAGAGTATGTATGATATGGATGACGCAGGACAGATTACTGATAAGACTGGTCTCGACAGCTGGGCACGTATCGCACGTGTAATCCATCAGGCACAGTGTATCAGAGAGAAGAAGAATCAGGAAGCTGAGGCTGAGAGAACAGCAAGAGAACTTGGTAAGCCTATTGACCAGGTTGCACTGTCCAAAGCCCTTGAGGGCATTGAGTTGAAGTACAACGGTGGTAAGGCTGCTGATGGAACTCGTATCAATCCTAAGGAATCTCCTGCTATCTCCGGTGTACAGCAGAAGATGACAACCCAGTTACTCGTTGTTAAGCTTAATCCTGACGGAAGCCCTGACTGGAAGAATGCACAGTATGCGGTTCTTGAAATCTCTAATCAGCGTATGAACGAGATTCTTGCATTGGTCGATAATCCGGCGTACTTCAGCAATGAGAAGACCTATTTCGAAGTTGGATATGATTACATCGGTGCTGACAAGCAGGCTGCAGGAAAAGCTGCTAAGTTCCAGGGAATCGCTGAGACCTTGTCCCTTGCAAATCTCTATCCGGCTGAGTGGGAGACTATTGGTAAAGGTATGGTAGATGGCCTTGCAAACGGCAGAACAATCGAAGAGACTGCTGAAATCATTAAGTCACGTAATCGTAATCTTAAGGGAAGTCACACTCCGAACGAAGTTGTTTCCTCTCTTAAGAAATGGTGTGCAAGCAATGCTGCTATCTTCGGTTCTATTGACTATGAGGATGAAACAACCGGACGTGCTGCTAAGGACTTCCTTGACAGCCATCTGTTGGATACAATCCCTACAGTAAAGCAGAAGTTCGAAGACCTGCTCGCTGCGCAGGGTAAGGATGAGGAAGAAACTCCGGCTACAGTGACAACAGCTCAGCAGGTGGCTCCGGCTACACATGAGCCTACATTCGAGGAGACAGAGCAGAAGAATCTCCAGCAGGCTGCAGCAATCATCAACGCTGGTACAGCAGGACAGACTCTTGCACAGGTTGCATCAGCAGTTCCTGATATCGACCTTGGACTTGATGATGGAGATCTGAATGACCTGTAATTAAGTAGTGCATAAATAAACGCTCAGGGTGGGAAACTGCCCTGAGTGTATTAAAGATGCTTAGAGGTGAATAAGTATGTTTAAAATAGATTTACAGAATATACAGGCGATAGGAGAAGCACACATTGTTATTGAGAACAATACTATCGTTGAATTCGTTGGGGATAACTCCAACGGTAAATCTGTTATTTCAAAAGTAATACAAGGATTAACATCTGGTGATATTTGTCATGAGGATGTTAGACGTACGTTAATAAAAGACGATACCGAACAGGGAGTTGTAATATTTACTAATAACAACGAACAGTTGGGTCTATTGCTCAGGGATAAAACGAAAGATTCTTTACTGATGTATAAACCCGATTTAGTGAATAAACCTGATGAATGCATATTTCGTGCATTAAATGATTATGAGGGATGTGCAGCTATTGTAAGAGAGTTTGGTTTCAGAACGTACGCAAATGGAGATATATGTCTGCAACTGCATCCTACTTGGGGTGCTATACCATTCATCACTACGAGTGGTGCTGTTAATGATGCCATAGTGCAGGATATAACGATTGACAAGGTTGCAGATAGTTTCTTGAAATCATTTCAGACAATTACGTTTCCAGTATTTAAGGATAGAATTAGTAAGTTACAGAAAGACCACGACAATGCTAAGGCTATCCTTGAAACTATGGAAGCCTATGACTGGCATGCTTATGATGATATCTATAATCGGATGTCAAGAGTATACCAGGCAATAAAAGACTATCAGTACATTCAGTTGGAAGATATACCAGTTCCTAATCTTTCTGTTTTGCCAGTTAAGAGGTATGAGGTTAATCCTTTACCGGTAGCAAGGTTTTATGACCTGTGTCCTACTATCAATAACATTGGCGAAGAGTTAGATGACTATGTTGCAATAATGAATGGCGTGTGTCCAACATGTGGTAGACCTTTTGTATCACACGAACATTAGGAGGCAATAATGGTAATTGGTTCACACAAACGAATGATTGTTTATAACAAGACAGGAAAGAGATGTTCTATTTGTGGAAGTAAACATAATCTCACATGTGTATGTTTTATACCAGAGTGGACACGAATAATCACAACGGAGACAGATAACATAATACCTATGTGTGATGAGTGTAGGTATAAGCGTGGAAAGAACTTCATAGAGATTGGTACGCTAAGATATTTACCAGACTTGTACATACAACAATTACTACGTTACTATAAATCAATATCAATGTATCTCTACAAGTATGTAAGACTCTATGGTAAGAGTCATACTGAGGGTTTAGTAGATATTGATAGAACATTGCTGATAATGCAGTCTTATGATAATCTTATTAAAGAACGTGCTGAAGATATAATGTGGGAAGATTTGTGAAAGGTTGATATTAAGTATGAGTAAACTGGAGAAGCAATTGAATGAATTTGTAAAGGAGTATGCAGAGAAACATGGTGTAAGTTTGGCTACTGCTAAGGATACTATCCTGGAAGCAAGTAAGAAAATCTTGCATGAGAATAAGGAGTAAGTTACATGTTAGAGGAACTGTTAAGGGCAGCAAATAAGGCGGTGAATTCTATGAGCCATGAAGATATCTTAAAATGGTGGCAGAATAAACATCTTGTAACCATTGATGATTTACAACTGAATTAGAGAACTTCAATATTGTGTTCGCTTACAATTCTTCAAATATCGAGAACATACCGGTCTCTTACCATATGACTTGAGAATTATTCTGTAATGGAAAACTACAGAATTATACAGGTGATGTAAGTCATGTCATGGAATTGCAGAACCAGAAATTTGCTTACGAGTTTATGATAAAGAGTTTAAGCGAGCGAAGGGTGATGGATAAACAGTTCGTTCTGAAGCTTCACAAGGTTATGATGCATGGGTGCTACAATGAACGTCGTTGGGCAAAGGGTGAGCAGCCTGGAACATTCAAGATAAATGACTGCTGTGTTGGCGTGTCCGAGGTTGGTGCTTATCCAGAGGAAGTTGAAAAAGAAGTTACTGACTTACTCGATGATGTTAATAGTACTGATGGAGATATCTTAACAAAGGCTGCTTATCTACGTCTTGTTCTTGAGAATATTCATCCGTTTGCTGATGGTAATGGTAGAGTAGGTAGAGCATTGATGAATTATTATCTTATGCTCAATAACTACCCGCCTACTGTTATCTTCAATGATGACAAACCAGTTTACTATATGGCACTCGAGGTTTACGATAGAACTGAGAACATATCTGGTTTTATTGAGTTCATTAAAGAACAGACTGTAAAGACATGGCATAAGAAAATGTTTATTAAGTAGAGGTGTTTTATGCACTATAGAGTAATGATAGCAGGCGACTTGCATAAGCGTATGAAAGATATTACCACTATTCGTGGTTACGTTGATGCGTGCAGAAAAGTTCAGTTAGATCTTATGCAAGTCATTAAAGATTTAGAGATTACACATTTCATATCGTTAGGTGATTGGTTTGATGCTGGGTATGGCTCTGATGTAGCTGCGGCATTATCCCACACGGACATTGATAGAGAAATGTATGATATCTTGAAAGGTAACTTTTACGGGTTAATAGGAAATCACATTAGAATTAGAATGGACTCCAATCCTGAGTTATTCCTTATACAACCTCATCCGGTATATAAGAGTAGACATAAGGTTACTCGAGACCACCAGATTATAAACACGCCAAAGGATTTGATTCTTAACGGTGTGCAGTTCCATTTTATGCATTGGAATAAAGATGCAGAAAACGCTATGATGTACAAGGCTTTATTGGACAAGTCCTGTCATTACCATATTGGGTTATATCATACTGAGTATGTTATACCGTCACAGTATTTGCATAATATGGGAATGGTAAGCATTGTTAATGATTCATCATCTATCAGTACTGCTTTGGAAGGAATCGACTTAGCAATCGTAGGACACATTCATAAGCCGTTGGGTTCGTTCGTTATTAACAAACTTGATGGGACCACGACAACAATGATTGTTCCTGGTTCTTTAACTAACACGGATGCTGGTGAAGTGAGTAGACATGGTGAAGTCAACATACCTATCATAGATATTGATGATGGTGGGAATGTCTCACTTAGTTATTACAAGATGAACTTACATACTGACGAACTTCTATTTATGAAGAAGTCTGTGTCAGACGATGCAAGAGAAAAACTAAAGTCTCTTAGGGGTAACGCAAAGGAAACACTATATGGTGAACTTGAAGCGGCGAGTTTCATAGGTGAAGCGAGTGGGTTTATTTCGCTTAATTCATTTATGTTGCAACAGGGGTATACCAGTGGTGATAAGAGTCTTATCCGCAATGTCATTAACAGTCCAGATGATGTGGATAAGTTAGTAAGTATTTATAAGGAGGATACAGTATGCCAGGACAATATATAGACCCAGTTGCTGCTCGTAGTAAGGCACGAGAAACATTCATTGCGCGGAGAGCAGTAGAGGAGCAGAAGTTTAACGCTTGGTATGCAACGCTGTTAAAATGCCCAAAGGAAGAGGTTCTGGATAAGATTCCGTTCGACTACACAAATATGTCATTGCAGACACTTATTCCGGAATGGTACAAGGAGATACCGGACCCTGCTATTTGTCAGGCTCAGGTTGCACAGGCAAACGAGACACTCGATAAGATAAATATGATTATCGATGCTATCAACAGAGAAGGTGTTGAACTGCTCAAGGAGTACAACGAACTCTATTCGAGGTAAAGTATGAAAGTAGAAGTAGAAGCAAAATATCTAGTGAACCTATTCACAGATTTTGTACGTAACAATAAAGTTATGTTTAATTTCAAAGTAGATGGGAAGACTATAGATGTGCAGATGATTGGCGATTACACAGCATGCACAAATATTCCAGTTAAATCACTTGACAATGATTATACTGTAATTGATGCATCGTTTTGGGTAACAAAGGCTATTGCTGTTATGGACTCGGACAAGCCTGTAACAATATTGTTCTCGGATGCTGTTGTATTTATGGAACAGGATACATTTTCATCAACATTCGTAAAAGAGCATGAGGAAAGAAGAAACTATCCTGACCCTTCCGGTTTCGAGTTAAAACCCGCCTATGCTAACCGCTTGAAGTATCTGACACACTCTGTCATTTCGTGTAACGGTTTGGCTAAGGAGTTATCTATATCAGACCCTGATCCAGTATTTGCAAACAATAAGTTTTATGCAGATTACAGACAGACATTCTTTATCGAGAGTATGCAGTATCCAGAGTTGTGCATTCCTTTAAGTACTCTTAGAGAGTTTGCTTACAAGTTGGATGAGAATGCAGAGTTTTGTTATTTGCAGGATTTGAACACTGTATATTTCCGGTCGAAGGATTATGACTTCTGGGTGCCTACAAATAACTATAATATAAGTGGAAGTGTTATTAATGCTATCGATAGAAAGTTGCTTGAATGTAAGAAAGTAACTGACTTGTGCTTTACAGATTACGTGGACAAGCTGTCTATCATTGCAGGTGCATTCCCTAAACAGAAGATGTCGTTCCTTATTGGAGACGGCGTTTTTAGTATTTCTGTCAATAACAATGATGTGCAGTGTACAGTCGGGGAGAAGATGAATAATTCACTTATTGGTCTTAGCCTCACTTCTGGACAGGTGGCAGTCGTTGCTAAGTTGTTCAAAGAAGATGAATCGGTAGAATGCTTGAGAGGAGGTAATTGCATATGCCTACGGTCGGGGGAAAAGAATATATTGATTGCAGGAATGATTTATTAAGTGCTCTTACCGTTGCTCAGGACAGGCGTGATAGAGGTAGAGCTAATGAAGGTAAACGCAGGATGTATGAGAACATTTTGCGAAATACCGAGGAACAAATCGGTGACCTTAGGGAGACAGGAAATCACCTTAAGGATATCTATAAGAATATAAAAAGTTACAACATTAAACATCAACAGCGTGCCAGAAACATTTTGGACTTGGCTATCGAAGAAGCAGGTAACTTAGTTCCTGATGCTGATGTAAAAGGAATACACTTACAGCATACCGAGAATAACAGAGTGTCTGTTGTTAATGAACGTGGACAGAACGTTAATCTCCGTGAGGGTTGCGGTTACCGTGCGATACTTGGTGCGTTACTTAGGTATGCATGTCTGAAAGCGCAACCTAACGCATTACAGCTTATGCTGTTTGATGAATATTTCTTCACGTTGAGTGATGCAACAACAAGTGCTATGAAAGACATATTCTTAGCGATGAAGAAAGATGTTACGATTATATGTATCGAACAAAGAAGAAACGCCATGGACGGCATTATTGACGCAGAGTATACTTTCAAAAAGGATTTAATGAAAAATACTACTGTCGTAAAAACCTTGTAGAGGAGGGGTGTTATGGCAGGCATTGTTCTTTTAAGAGAGATGATGCAAACAAGATTCATGATACAGTCTCTTACTGGTAGATTTACAGATTGTCTTGAACAGTGTAAAGCTAATGGAGATACTGTTGATTTAAATGGCTGTCGGTTGGGTCCGGACTGTGCTAACATTATGTACCGGTATTACCCTACCGTAGACTTCTGTAATTCAGAAGATGAATATCTTGACAGTGTGCTTAAAAGTAATTGTGAAGCCGCTAGACAGACTCCTGAAGAGTATGAAGAACTCGACTTGACTGGAGCTAACGACTTGGACATTTTCATGACGCTCGTTAACAATTTACCAACAGGTGCTAAGTACAACCCTAAGGTATCATTAAGTAACGTATGTAGTAAGGCTGTGCTTATATTGCTTATTATGTCTAGACCGGATATCGAGTTTGATATAAGGTCTTGCGCGGCTGATATATTTGAATTCGTAAGGGACTTGTGGGTTAGCAGTGCGGAGCACCACAATGACTACTGGGAGTTGATAGCTCCCAATATTACGGTACGTTCAATCAATGAGAATGGTTTATATGGAAGTCAAGATTATGGATTCATGAAAGAGCGGGATTTTATAAGAGCACGAAAAGTGCTACCTACTGAGTTTGGTAATTCCCAGATTATTAAACTTGATGCTGGACAAAGGATTAGTGATGAATGGTTTGCAGTAGCGGAGAAATGCTTAAATGTATTTGATACTGCAAATCAGACAAAACGAATTCCAGGTAAGACAGTAAAGGACTTTTTAACATTTAGAGAGGATGGTTGAGATGACAGACGAAGAGAGAATGAAACTTGACATATTGTCAGCATATATGGGCAGTCCTTTAACAGAGGAGCAGAAAGAGTTTGCTAGCGACTTTACTCGTGATACTATTTCTTTCTCAGACCCTGGTACCGGTAAAACCCATACACTTATTGCTGGTCTTATAATGGCGCAGACACATCACAAAGTTCCGGGCAAGTCTATTAACTGTATGTCATTTACAAACGCTGCAGTTTCTGAGGTTGCTGGTAGATATGAGAAACTTTGTAAGAGATGTAACACGTCACCTACAGTTGTGTTTAATACATTCCATTCGCTTAGTAACAGAATCATGCGTGAGGCTTATCCAAGCATGAAGATTGTTTCTCATGGTAACGTTAAGCAGGATGTAGAGGATATGACACGCTATCTCAAAGAGGCAGGCATTCAGGTTGAAGATGATGATAAGAACTTTGTAAGAAAGGTAATCAAAGCAGTAAATGATTTGAACAGTTCATTAACCTTTCATCCTGACAATGTTCAAACAAAGTATGCTTTTGTCGAACTTGGTATTGATATAGATGTATTTCAGGATTTGAGAACATCGTGGTTTATTCGTGGTGTTACAAATAATGTTATTGTGCAGGGTGATATTCCATTGTACTGCCTTTATGCTCTTATGCGTAAATCACATATCATTGATAAGTGGAAGGGCAAATACAAGATTATGGTTGTCGACGAGTTTCAGGATTTATCACTATTGCACTTGCGTATTCTGTCTTACATTGCTGAGACACTTATTGTTATCGGTGATATGAAACAGCAGATTTATGCATTTAATGGCGCGTGTCCTCAGATTGTGCAGGAGTACTTGAAACTTCACCCTAATGCAGTTACTTGTAATCTTACGCACTCATTTAGATGTGGACAGGAAATCGCAGAGTTCGCAACTAATCTTATCAGACCTAATTATCCAGATATCAAATGCTTCACTGGCCATGACCGTGGTTCGTCTGTTAACATTGTTCACAGGCGTGAACTTAACTGGAAAGAGATTGTCTCTAACATTGAGGTTGATTTGAGGAATCGTAGTGGCGGTACAACAAGGGATACTATGTTCCTTTATCGTAACAATGCTTCTGCTATTCCTATTATTGAGGAGTTGTATAAGCGAGGCATTCCATTTCGGTGCTCTAAGTTCGCTACGATAATGAGCGTACCTATGTTTGACTCATTAAGTAAACTGTGTAATGCCGCTTGGCAACCTAATGACCCTGTGGTTGTTTCAGAAGCATTAAGATTATTTCCGGAGTTTAAGGATACAATGTATGGTACTGAACCGCTTCCGGTTCAGGCTATGAGAAGTTCCGGAAAGAATATTTTTGATTTGAGCTATCGGTACAAAGAAGAAAGTTCGTACTCTATTCTCAATGCAATGGTTCTCGCTAGAAGGGATATCGAGGCTAACAAGAGTGCTGGTGTTGTCTATATGAAGGTTATGGATGTATACAAGAAGTACATCTTCAAAAATGAATGGTGGAAACTTGATAACAGTGAGGAGTTTTATTTCAACCTCGTGGCGCCTATCTGTAACTCGAAAACTTATCCTCTTATGGTAAATGAAGAATTAGATAAAGAACAGAGGAACATGAACTGTATTCAGGCTGGTACAGGAATAAGATGTTATACAATGCATTCAGCAAAAGGTCTAGAAGCTGATGATGTTTACATTCTTGACTGTGACGAGGGAACATTCCCTAATAGTAAAGTAATGAGAAATAAATTAAAAGCTGGCTGTGAGTTGGATGTAGCAACAGATATTCGGTCTGAGCGTAATCTTCTTTATGTTGCTGTTACTCGTGCAAAGGATAATGTTACGATATCATATTCGGGAGCTGAGCCTACAAAGCTTATTACAAATCCAGAGTGTGAGGAGTATCATAAATACGATTCAGTTTATGAGAACAGTGTTGTTGATTATGATGACGCTGCTGAGTTCTTCAAGCTGTTTAAACTTGGGGAGGCATAAGTATGATTGATATTGAATTAGGAGATGACTTGTTAAATCAGGTAGAGGTTACAAACGGACCTCTACCTGAGGATACCAAGACAAAGAACCTGAAGTTCGACGCTAAGGGTACGTTACACATGATGTGTAGAGATGATGATGGAAAGTTGTTAAAGGACATTTCTGTTAGAAACGTAGAACGTGCTCCTAGTTACAGTGATGAGGTTATGCGAGAGTATAAAACGGAACATGAGGAACTCACAAAGAAGAATCATCGATTTAACCTCGTGTTCAATATAATAGTTATTGCTATCGCAGTAACAGTATTGTTCATGGTGTTCACACTTATTATGAGGTGAGTTTTATGTCATTCAAATTTAGAAGAGATGGGGCTGTATTCCCTACAGAGGTTAAGAATGGTGAACTTATGATACATGTCGGTTCACAGATAGTAAAGGTACCTTTTAAATTCCTCGTAGAGGACTTTGAATATGATAATACAGAATTCCCTATGTGTAATGTTATGTGTTACTTAAAGAACAGTACAGGTATTGTAGTTATGCGATTCGACGGTACTGTCACTAAGTTTGATAGTGATATGAATGTCATAGGATTTAGTAAGTTTGACAAGGAGTCTATATACAGCAAAACTGTGTATATACCTGTCGGAATTGTTGGTCATGGAAATGCTGTTGAGATAAAGCAACATACCTTATGTACAATATATTCGGTTCCGGATGCTGATACGTATGTTCTCGAATGTGTTGGTGACCCAGAACCTATTGAGTTCAAACCGGCCGATAACCCAATGTTTGTCGAAGACATATTGAAGGGTAATCGTTACTATCCAAGGTTAATAAAGGAGTCAACAAATCTCTATAAGGAAGATGCCGGCAGGTACTCTATTGTTAGTAGGGCTATTAAGACAACAGGATATATTGAGATGTAGGAGGTGGCACAGATGAAGATATTTTGCTGTTACAGGTTAATTCCTAACGGTGAAGTAATACACACCAAGATTGATAGCGAAACACATAAAGCAGAACTCATGCCAAGTGCTTATCTTGATTCAACTCAATTAGATATTGCTGAGTATTGCGAAGCATCTTATGTTGGTAATGAAACAGATTGGGCTGCTATGTGCGAGGCAATTCTGTTATCCAATAAGGATTTCGCATTAGTATTTGAATCTGGAACGATTGGATATTTTGTTGTACAGTGGGATGGTTATTGCAGATTCCTTGAGACTCCTATGGATGAAAAGGAAAAAGGTGCATTCTCTATTGCGCCACAGTCTGGTAACTTTACGTTTATTGGATATAGGCCAACTAAGTTAAGGCAGTTCAGGTCATGTTCGGGAATCTATCGTTTAACGTACGATAAGACAAATGGAACAGTAGTGACTAATGATGGAGTTCTAACACCTATGTTTGATGTTGGTGCTTTATCACAAATTGATTATCATTACGCAGGCTACAAAGAGATGCTTGCTAATGGTGCGTACGCAGTTGTGTATCTCAACGGTAGTCCTGTATTTCTGGATAAAACCGATGATGATAAATTAGTAATGCGAAAATAAAGGAAAGGAGAAACTCGTTATGCACATTCTTAACACGTTAGACGCAAAGACAATCATAATGGTGATTGTCGTGGTTCTTGGTGTTCTGCTCCTCTTCAAGGGTATGAAGACTCCGCCTAGAGGTGGTGATGGTACCAACAGTGGAAATGGTAACAACACTGGTGCTGGAAATAATGGTTCTAATAATGGTGGTACAAACTATCAGCAGACTCAGAACCAGAGTTACGGACAGAACAATGCCAAGAACAATAACCAGCAGTACAACGGTAACAATAATGGTAACCAGCAGAACGGGCAGCGGTTCTAAGTTAAACTGATGTACTAAGTACGAGGTGGATATTATGTTTGGTAAGAAGAAAAATAAGCAGACAGGTATCGCCGACGACTTGTATGAATTCTTAGAGGAAGCTGATAAGCTCTACATAAGGGCGTTCGAAACCCGTTCCATTGGTTTGTTGAAAGACTACTTCACTAGAGATTGTTGTTTGGCAATCTCTAGGTGGATAGTAGCAGAAGCTTCCTCTAGGTATTTCAGTGAGGAACGGTTCAGAAATACTACTTGGGAGATATTAGAGGAAAGTAGTGCACAAGTTGTTTTGCGGAAGCAATGTGTGTATAGGGATGTGAGACTTACGGCATCAAGGTCTATGAAGATATCAGATGACTATGAAGAATTATGGACTATAGAAGTAAGCCCGGAAGAATATTGGGTTTCCAGTGTCGTATCTGCATAACCTATGTTTGGAGGTATTATGAACAATCAGAGTATACTTAACGCTGTACCTTTACAAGAAGCGGCGGTTATGATATCTAACGAATTAATTAAAGAAAGATATGAATTGGAGCAGACGAAGAAGAGATTGCTTGAGGATAAGAAAGCATATGAGGAAGCATATGTGCTTGCTAATGATGGTGACTCATCTGAGAATGCTCCGTTAGAGGCGGCGATTCAGAACCTTAAATTGGTAACTGGTGAAATAGGCAGTAACGCGAGGGTGCTACAGATAATGGAGGGACTTGAAGATGTACAGTACCTTATAGGTACTTATGACTTCACCAATCTCTATGTTGCTATTGCGAAGATGAACAGTAATGCGAGAGCAGAGCTGTATAACGCTTTTGGTGTAAGAATTGATGAGGAGCTCGAAGAGAAGTTAAGAAAGACTGAGCCAGAGGAGCTTGCTGGAAACTTTATGCAGTTTAAAACATGGGTCGATAATAACGATGCAACAGATAAGAACAATGATTGTATCGAGGAAATTCTTGATTTTTGGAAAGTAGCAACTTTACCTAAGTACAATACATGCGGAGTTATCGTGCCATATACAACAGTCAGACTTGAGATGAATGGAAATCTTATGACCTACCGTATTTATCCGGAAGGCGTTTCATTTATTGATATTGGTGTAATGGCTGCTAATTCAAGAGTCGCGAGAGCAATACTTGGAAAAGAGAAAGGACAGTCTGTAACAATTAGGCATGACTCAAATGGTACACTACTCGAGTACAAGATTATAGACATTTATTAAAGGAGAAACGGCACTATGATTATTTCTACGAATAAGTCAGATATGATGCTTAAACGCAGCCTTGGGAAAGATAAGACTGTGATTATTGCAATTGATAAAATGTTGGACCAGTTCGCGCTGGATCCTACAATGATGGACCCGCCTCGTCACGCGTACATCGTTACTAACGAGGATATCTCAGCAAAGAGACTGCGGGATAAATTCGAGCAGGCATTGTTGTCAAAACATCCTGCTACGAAAGTAATTTTTATTAATAAGAGTTCAAAGCCCATTTACCCTAATGGACTTCCTGGACTTGATGCAATTCTGCAGAAACCTAAGTCTCAGGATATTACACAGACAATTTCAGCTGTAACTGCTACAAGTGTAATTGCTGACGCGGTTGATAGTCAGGTTCAGCCTACAATCGAAATTCCTGAGTATACTCCCGAGCCTGCACCCGTAATGCCTGCAGAACCCGTTGTTGAACAACCTATTCAGCAGGAGCCTGAGGACTTACCTCCGGTTGAGCCTGTGTATCATGAGCCTGAACCTGAACCGGAACCGGTAGAAAGAAAATCAGGACTGGTTGAAAGAATTGAGAGAGCTGGTTCTGTTGGTGATGCGAGTGTAATCATGAGAGAGATTACGGCTACCAATATTATCAAGGATTTGTATGAAACAAATTCAACATATGCTGGTATTGAGGAAAAGCTTAAGTCTCTTAATGATACTATCTTTAATATTATGGGAGATCCTCACATTAAGTCACTTGATGAGAAGTTATCTAAGGTTCATGCATTGTTGCATGATAAGGCTTTCTTCCGTGCAAAAGGAGATACTCTTATTGAGCAGAGACTTGAAGAAGTGGTTGACGCTATTTGTACACAGACATCTGCTTTATTGCAGGATAGACTGAGTGAGATTGACGCTGCTATTAAGAAGTCTATGACTGATAAAGATATGGAGACGAACTCCGCTAGATTGGCGGGTTTGAATGAGGAGCGTGCTAACCTTATAATCGAGTTGCACACTCTTGAGGTTGAGATATCTGATATCTACAAGGCAACAGACTCTCTTATTGTTACGACAGCGACAGACATTGCTGCTAAATCTGATGATGCTACTGGTAACGAGTTCATCAACGCTAAGCTTAAAGAGAAGGGTGAATTAGTTCTCTCTGAGAGCACTATTGACGCAATTCGTGGTGCTATGGAATTAGGAGCAGGGAAAGTGCCTGATACCTTTAAACAGATGAAACTCAGTGTAGTTAACACACTTACGCTTCTCAGAAAAGTGTTTGATGTTGACCAGGAGATCATTGCCGCGCAACAGCAGGTAATCAATTATCTTAAGTCTAACAACATTGAGAATACTGTTGTTGCAGAGACGTTGCTCAAGAAGTCTCTACGCGTGTATGTCGGAGAGGAAGGTACAGGAAGAACAATTATCCCTTACCTCATTTCCAGATATAAGTCAAGACAGAATGCAAACGTTTTGCTGCTTGACTTAACAGGAACATCTAAGTACTCACAGTATGGTATTCAGTACACGAGTATTGACACATATCTCATGGACCTCGAACAGAGAGAGTTTATGCTTGCTGCTGGTACCGTTGATAATTCTATTGCAGCGGCTCAGCGGATTGTTACAGCATTACTCAAGGCAGCTGACTATTACAGAGTTATTAATGTTGTGCTGTCTCCTGAACAGAGTATGTTGTTCCAGACTATTGCTCAGGATGTGCTATCCATCAACTTTATTGTTGATACAAATGTTCCTCGTATCCAGAGGATGCGTAAGGAGATTGAGGATTGCACAATTCCTAATGTAGCAAGAAGGGTTATTATCAACAGGTGTGATGTGCCTATCAGAACAATCATCACAAAGCTTGGTCTCGACGACCAGATGGATTATCAGGTATGTACAATACCTACAATGCCTACGCTTATTGATGCAGGTCTTAACGGGTACAATCCTTATGGCGTAAGTTCTGTAGATTTAACAATGGAGGAAGTGTTGAAGCATGCTTAATTTAAATGGTATTGTCCCGGTAGAAGTAATCCACGAATTGGATTCTTACACGGATTTACGTTTACGTGACAAGACCAAGTATAAGTGTGCTGAGGCTCTCGCATTGTATGAACAGCGTTTGTTGAGTAATGACGAGATATTTACGTTATGTGAAAAGACCATGGAACAGGACTTATATATTCCAGCTATGTCATATATTCCAGATGACATTGTTAGACATTTTATGGGTTCAACTGTAGTACCTGTGTCTTACAGTCCTATGCGTGGTATGGTCACATGTATAGCACTTCCCGAGTTAGGAGTGTCTTATAAACCTCTTGACAATCGGGAAGTAGCTGTGTTATATACTCCGATATATAACTATTTCCAAGAGTATGTAAAGAAGTATGGTCCACATCCAGACTTGTTGGACATGCCAGCAAGGCAGTTAATTGATAGTATCATCAATGAAGGAATAGCGCTATCTGCTGCTGATATAACAATATCGTCAGTGGGTAAATCGGCTAACGTATATTACAATGTTAGAAAGACAAAGGTATACTCACAGAGGATACTTTCTGCAGATAACATTGAGGATATTATCAAACTGTTATGTAGTGAGTCACCAATGGACGACACAACAAATGCGCCTAAGTATGTTGGTGTTACGTTAAATGATTTCTACCGTGGTAGAGTAGTAATAAATCATAAATATCATGGATATGAAATCACTACACGTTTATTACCAAATGCAGCATTCGATAAGTCATTGGATGATTTGAACCTTACGAAGGAGACAATAAAGTTCTTTAGAAGTGTATTCATGAATAGGGAGCTTGGTCTTAGATTGATAGTGGGGTCTACAATGTCTGGTAAGAATACCACTGCGTTGGCTTGCCTTAGGGAGTGGACAATAGAGGATAGGTATAAGGTAGTCTCTATCGAAATGCCTGTCGAGCAAGAACTTGAGGGTGTAGAACAGATTAACTGTAATGATGAGGAAGAATATGATTTAAATATAAATTCCTTGTTAAGACAGAATCCTGATATAGTCTATATCACTGAGACTGGTGATACAACTGCTACGTCTATTATGAGGGTTACCAATACTGGTAAGCGTGTAGTATCAACGTTGCACGCTAATTCGTGTGCGGATGTAATTGGGCGTTTGCAGGACATTACTGGTTTAACTACTGATAGGATTATTCAGACACTTCATTCTATTGTTTATCAGGAACTTGTAAGAGATGAAGAGACAGACACTGTTCGTCCTAAGAACAAGTTTATTTATTTGTCTCAGGATAGGAAGTCACAGCTTTATGGGAAGAGTTACGGAGAGATAATACTCAAACTAAAACAGTGGGAAGGTGGAGACGTATGGTAAGTGTGATGGATGCATATAGCATTCTTAACAGGTCTATATTGACTGTTATCAACGATATGGTTATGTTGGATAGCGTTGAGTTTGATAACAAGCCGTATCAGATTAGACTGGAAGAAAACTCAGTATCAGTAGCTGAGGTTCGGAACAGGCTTGACAATACAGTTGTGGTCGGTCATAACCTTACGCAATATGTTAATAAGTTTTATTCCATCTTCCTGGATTCCAGTGAAGTTGTTATGCTTGACTACTTGATAAATGTAAATCCAGAAAATATAGACTTAACAGAGTTTGGAGAATTTCTATGATTTTAAGGGCGCAGACACTGCAAAACAAAACAGTATATTTTGGGGTAGAAGATGCCCCAGTGTGTATAAATAACAAGCAAACAATCCTGTGTAATAAACCTAACTCACCAATACTTCTGACGAAGACAATCGCCAGAGGAACTGACTCTAAAGAATTATTTGAGTTTGATTTTGTGTGTAGCAAGGGAGATTGTAAGTTTTTAGGATACGTTGTTTACACAGATGGGTTCTATATCTGGAATCCAAAGTCCCAGCAGTTAACACCTATACGTGATGCGTCTGGTTTCACTTTTGTTGAGAATACCAGAGCGTATCGTGTTGATGATATCAATGCTATGCGGAGTAGTATTAGATTCAGTAGTGGTGATAGACTGTTTAGGCTCAGTCGTATAATGTACTCTGATAGAGAGAACGTATACATTGAGTTAAAGGGTTGCTCCGGACCAGTTGCTATTAACTCTATTAAGATGTGTACTGGAGTTGGTGCTGATAGGAAGGAGCTGTCATTTGACCAGTATTTACCTGACGGTGTGATAAAGCTTAATAATTATCATCCTATGGTTAAACTAGCTGATGGTACTTTTAGAGAATTGGAGAGTGAGGATTATGCTTAAGTATGTTTTACCGACTATACTCACAGTCGATGATGTATTACGTATTCCGGATGATGTGCTACGGTTATTCACAAGAATATCGACTGGCATTGTCCTTGAGAATATAAATGAGTTCGTTGATAAGAATAAAGATTCTCAAAACGAGAGTGACAGAGAAGCTGCTCTAAAGCTTGAGCGGATATACAAGGAAGTAAACGAAATAAATGCTTATCTTGAAAGTGATGAAGCTAAGAACCTTGCTAACACTCTTGCATCGTTACAGTATAGTGATATTTCTGCAACGACTGATATCAATACACTCAAGATGTACCGCTCATTGATTATTGAGTTGCTGTCTGAGGATGAAGACTTTGCAAAGGAATATCTCAACAAAGATGTTTCTGGAACTGGAAAGAAGACTGCTTACACTGCAAAGCTTGACAGTTCCAATCTTGAGAGTGTTCTTGAGCAGATGGCTATTGTGGCTGATGGTGATGCAACATCCAATCTTCTTATCAGTAAGATAATGAAGAATAAGAGTTTGTTCAAGAATGGGAATTACAACATCAACAAGCCTACTGTGTTAAGAAAAGCTATCTATAAAAAGGATAAGCTTAAGAATATCTTAAGGGGTCTGGACTACCTTATTCCAAGATTGGAAGCAGGACAGAGTCCTATGACTTGGAGGAGGTTGTAGTATGGAGTTGCATATACTCGATTGCAGTAATTACATCTATGCTGGAGCCTTTTCCAATAAGGCTATCGCAAGAGGTGTGCGTGAGAGTAATGGTGAGTACAGAGCGAATGATGCACCTATTGGTGGCGTAAGATTTCTGCTTAGACAGATATCTGCCCTAATGAGACCGGGTGTTGACGTTATGCCGGTATTCGATAGGGTTCCAGAAATTAAAAGGGAAATGTATAGAACTGCGTTTGGTTATGATGGTTATAAAGCTAATCGACCACCGAAGAAGATTGACATAACTGAACAGCAGAGATACGCCGAATTGGTACTTCGTGATTTGGGATTCCCAGTACAGTCAGTTGATGGATATGAAGCTGATGATGTTATATACTCGTTAGTAAAGTATTACAAGGATGATTACGAGCATATCTATATTCATACAAAGGATAGTGATTTGTTCTTTCTCGTTGATGCTAATACGAGTATTGCTACAGTTGGCGAAAAGGGTAAAGAAATAGATATTTATTCTTACCCGACTCTTGTGAAGAATGATGAACATACTTTGTACAACACAGTTCATCTTCGTAAGTTGTGCAGAGGTGATACTTCCGATAATATTCCTGGAGTTGGCTGGGAGTTTGCGGAGAAACTTGATGCAATTGTTCAAACCGAAGAATATGCTAAATTCGGTGATTTGGACCTTTGTAGAGAGTATATAAAAAGAGTAATAACAGAGAACCCGACAATGGTAGGAGGGCACAATATTTTAAGGACATTCAATATTCTGTGTCCTTTGCTTATTGGATTTGAAGAACTCAATGATGTTGAGCAAGATGTTGACGCAGGTAAGTGGTCTTACTATATGAATGACTGGAACCCTTCACTCGATAACTGGGGACTTGAGGATATGCTTGCTGATTACATCGAATCATACTATATTTAGATAAGGAGGTGTAAGACGTGGCATTATCTGACAAGTACAGAAAGAAGAGGGAGGCTATTACCTCAGAGAAGGAACGCTTAGCAATTGAGCGGGCGCAAAGCAGTGTAAAAAGGATAATGGAGTCTGAGCAGTTTAAGCTGTCCTCGCTCGCATTACCTGAGTCTGCTATGGCGGTGGATGCTATAATCCGCGATACTGTTAAAACGACTCTTGACCCTGTTGGACAATTGCAAGACACATTGCGTGCTAAAGGCTTCCGTCCTGCTGAAATACGTAAGATGGTACATAGATTGTATGTTACCTACTTGCAACCGCTTGATGGTAAGGACGAACAGGTTCCTGACTATGAAAAGATGTTATCCGATGTAGCAATCTATATTGATGCTCATCAGGAGATTTACAACACGCTTGACCCAGAGAGTTTGCGTGGAGACTGATATGCGTAGGAATTCGTTACAAAAAATTTTTACGTGCCTGAAAAATACTTACAGCTTGTCACATATTTAAGTGTAAGAAAGAAAAAGAAAGAAATCGTTTATTTTTCAAAACGGTTTGACTGGTGGTTGTTATGGAGATTGTGAATGCAAGTCGTAATAATCTTGCCAGTGTCTTAATGGGTAAAAATATTCAGTTTCCATGGAGGGGTCAAAACAATGTAGTCATCAATGTACCCTATACCGAGTGGTTGTGTTTCGTACAGAAGTACAAAACTTTATTACAGTATAGGAAACCACTTAACTATGAGAAGATGTTACAGTCTGACGATGAAGGCTTACGCGTACGATACTTCATGTACGATGTTAGTTGGGCGTTGTATAGCGAGCTTGCTTGCAGTTCAAATGTTGGCAAGAACGCTACGTTAATATTACCTCATTTTGACAGTGGTAAAGTTGTATCAATAGGTGACGTTGTTAGTACGGTTTATTCTATGAGTGAAGATGAGATTGCTCATTACCACAATAATTTGAAAGCCGTAACGAGAAACTATTATGGACTGAATGACGAAGTGGACATGCAGTATGGTTTAGTGAGTCTACCCAGTCTTTCTGAATGGAATACACTTATTTACAAGATATGTATTTATCTTCAGTCACGGTCAAGTAACAAAGTTGCTACCGAGAAAATAAATATTGATTGGAGGATATCTTGAGATGAATAAGTATTCTAAAGCTGAGCAGCAAGTTATGCGAGCTGCATTCAAGCATTTGTTTAACGTGTCAGATGAGTTCCTACATGCTCCCGCTATTGAGGAGTGGATGGCAGACGCACCTGTCGGAATCGTTGAGTATGATGGTCGACTTAAAGGTGAAGGAAACCGGGAGAAAGACCGGCGTATGGAAATCATCGACGTGTACGACGGAAACGTCGGGATGTTAGTAGAGCATCTGAGAAGAATCTACAAAGAGTATCGTAAACTCACAAAGTGGGAATTGATATTCAAAACTTACAATGAAATATCGGCTGCGCAAAAATCAATTGAGCAGGCAGAGTTACAAGTTGTATTCAACGAGAATGAAGCCACTGGAGAAGTTCCTCAGGAAACAGAAGAACTTCAGACTAATCCGAGTGCTTCTACTGAGGAGAATGCCGGTACTGTAGCACCGAGAGAATCTGTTGTAGAACAGGTTCAGCAGGGAGAACAGGAGCTTGCCGACAGTGGTTCTTCACAGGAGTCTCACGTGGAGCCTCATGTTGAATCTAGTAGCGACGTGCCATCAGGGAATGTTCATGCGACAGATGCGGAACCTTTATTTAAATCAATCGCTACAGAAAATAAGGAGGAAAAATCAATGAGCGAAATCGATGAAATGTTAAAAGCAGCTGAGAAGGCTGCACCTGCAGACCCTGCAAAAGAGCAGGCACTTCCTGGCAAAGCAAATGTATCTGCTGCTAAGGGTGCTGATGCTGAGGCTAAGGCAAGAGTTGCTGAACTGCTTGCTGGACAGAAAGAGCAGAGAAATGCTTGGACTCGTCAGCATATGGTAACAGCAATCATCTCTACCCAGAAACCTTCCGCACTTCGTACACTTTCCAACATGGGTGTTGTTGTACCGGGTGAAACCGATGCTACCAAGGCACTTGAGGAAGTAAACAAGAAGATCAACAAGTTTATCGTACAGGTATCCGGTCAGGAAGGAATGACTCAGGATGCATTCGAGGCACTGCCTGATGATCAGAAGTATGCAAACGTTGTTGTAAAAGAAGGTACCGACAATATCGGCAAGGCTGCTGCTATGTATGAGCTGTACAAGAGAATTAAGCAGAATCCTCTTGGTGAAGTTGCTGCTTTCATTCCTGATGCAAGCAAGGTAAACTATCCTACACGTGGTTACATGATCGGCAATACCCCTTATCCGGAGCAGGAGTTCATTCTTCAGGTTATCGACAATGGTATGGGTGTTATGTATGGCGAAGGCTCTATGGATGCTCAGGGTAACGATGTCGGTGAAAAGCCTGTTATCTTCAAGGTTGGTATCGCTTCCAGAACAGAGAAAGCTGTTTCTACAGGTGTAAGCACCGCTAAGAAGACCAACAAGGTTCCGGTTGTTCGTCCTCAGAACAAGAAGGAATTCATCGCTGGTGGAAACCATGTTCAGTTCCTGTTCACTCAGGAAGATACTGAGAGCAATGGTTCTGCATCCTTCAAGGCTGCTATCCAGGTCGGTGGCGAGCTTATGGGTGCTACTGTATCCGTATACGCTCTGGAGAACGGAAAGAAAGTTCAGAGAAGCGTTAAGGAAGACGGTACTGTTACCTACAAGACCAAGGTTGCTTCTATCAACGTATCCGTACCGGTTACTAAGATTAAGAAGGAATTCGAGGCTGCTTACAGAAGCGCTGACGAGGACGTTATCGTAACAGCAGGTCGTTGGGGCGTTCAGATGCGTGTTGATCAGCAGAAGGGTAACTTCGGTAATATCTCCGAGTTCTCCGCTGCACCTGTTCTCGACGTATTCGCAAGCGTTTACACCGGTAACGTTAAGCTGTCTGATACCATCCGTTCTGGTTCTGAATCTGTTAAGCTTCTTCAGGCTGCTGCTAACAAGCAGGCTGAGGATGATGCAGCTCAGAGCGCAGAGGAACTGGCATAACAAAATGTGATCACGCGGGAAGGCATGTCCGGTTGGCTAATGGTGCCAACCGGCTGCTATAGCCGCAGTAAAGATGAAAAGTTAAGCGGGAGACACAGCGCTCGGCTCAACGCTTATTGAAATGGGCGCGTGATGTGCTGGGCCGGGAAATGGCAGGTTGCCACCGACCAGGAGAGCACGGTAAAGATTAGCCCGGCGTCAAGCGTGTGCCTACGTTATGGCATACGCAACCGGATGGCGTACGGGTAGGATAGCGGTGAGTTGCCGCGAAGAGAAGCTGTTCACGCTCCACCCAGAGGTTGTGGGGCGGAATAGCTACTTTGAATAAGTATGTGAGCGTGGTGAATAAGTATGGCGGAGAAGCTTAAGGAATTGGACCAGGTTATTGGACAGCAAAATATCGTGAAGTGGTTTGAATCATGTATTAAAAGAGATAAGATGCCACAAGTTATTATGTTGCAGGGACCAGCCGGAATAGGAAAGACATCGATTGCTAAAATCGTTGCGTGTGAGGTGGCTTATATGAATAGCCCCGAAAAGTTGAGTGACGCTAAGAGTTTGGTGATTGATGAGTCGAAGAGTACTGACTGCGTTAGGCTGTACAATATGTCTAACCTTAAATCTCAGGAGGCTGTAACAGAAGTTAAATCCGACCTAACGATAGGGTTTAGTTCTACCGGGCGTAAGGTAATCATTATGGATGAGGCGCACGGTATGTCGGATGAGGCACAGGACTCACTACTTACTACTTTCGAGAGCCTGCAGGCGCAGGTCTACATTATTATATGCTCAACTGAACTTGAGTCATTCAGGGACGCATTCTTATCCCGATGCGTTCTTAGAAGACTGAAGAATCTTTCTCAGACAGAGATGAAGGCATTTTTAAAGAGGCGTATTGAAGAAAACAATCTTAAGTTCGAACTTTCACTTCCTATGGTGTATACTCTTATAAGTAGTTACACTGGACGGGAACCGAGGCGCGCAATAAATCTGCTTGACAGTTTCGAAGAAGGGTCTACTGTTACAGTAGCTGAACTTGAGACATTCTTCAATGTGTACGAGGGCAAACAACTGATGACTCTTATAGGGTATCTATACTCAGGCGATATCTTGCTCGGCTTAGAGTTCATTGCAGATATGGATTTGTCAGCGACGTTTCAGAGTACGCTATTGGAATTGCTACGGGTAGCTGAGAATGGGCAAAGTACATTGCTTACGTCGGATGCGGTGTTGCATCTGCGAAGCTTGGTCAATCAAAATGGGATAAATAATCTTCTTGGATTTGCTATCGATTGCACTACGCACGGTAGAATTACAAGGAGCGCTGTATCTGGATATTTCTTAAAGTGGTGCAGCAAGTCAAACATAATCTTTAACAAACCGGAACGTTCGTATCCCGATAAAGTCCGCTTAGATGACATGCGGCTTATGAACGATATGTTGGAAGACAGAGAGGTACATGCTAATAGTGGACAGTCAGATGTTGCAGCCAAATCGCTTGAGATGCTGCTATCTGAGAGTGATGTACTGGAGGATTAAATTATGAGAATATACACTTCCTATTATGCGAAGGTTGCAAGAGCCTCACAAGATGCATTACTTATCCGGGTTAGTAATACAGCACCGGCTTGGTTTGATAAAGAACTCGTTACCTTATCTACAAATGTGTTTCCGGACTGGAATCTTATAAATGCGTTCAAAGATGGTAGAATACCATACGAAACGTTCTGTACAGAGTATCGGAGAATGATTACCAGCAAGACACAACCTGAGTATATCTTACATGAGATAAAAGGGTTAGCTAAGGCACACGATAAAGAAACAGTAATTCTGTTATGCTATGAGAAGAGTGGTGAGCAGTGCCACAGGACAGAGTTGGCGAGAATTATAGATGACGGAAGTTACTGTGGAGAACTTTGACAATTTAATATTTTGTACTTTGAAAACTGAATAGAGAACAACACTTCCTAAAAATAACCTAACTATAAGATATGCAAAATCTTGGGGTGGGCGTGATATGTCCACCCGTAATGGTTAAAGTATTAACTTTATCCGTTGAAAATTTTTGTTGTCTTGGCGTGACAGCAAACCTCTTGTTTTCGTATATGCCGTGGGTTCAGTATGTTTCCCACGGTCAGCTGGCGTATGTTAATATGTCAGTCTGTAGGTCTCAATCTTTATGTCTTCCGTGCGTAGCTGGGAAACTGCGTACGGTAATAGCCGCAAGATTACTTACGGCTATTAAACTGTGTGCCAATGTAACATTTAAAATTCCTTAAGGGTGGAGCACTCCACCCGAGTGTAATCGTCTTAACGATTGCATTCCAGTTACACTGGATTCGCTTGGTGTTTTTACACCCGCCTTTCATGGAAATGCAACCAGTCATCCGCAGGCTGGTTGTAATGTACCTGTTCTAAAGCAGGCGCATTGAACAGTAGGTGGGTTAGTGTTTATATACTCGGGTAAGGAAACCGTAACGAGCAAGTGCGCTCTAGAAAAACATAATATCCCGGTTGCTGATGCTAATCCACTGAATAAATACGTAGGCAGATAGTCTGCGCATTTTAGCACTGTAATACTAAGTATACCTGACAAGAAGTACTGTATCAGTGCAGAAAGGGAAGGTTATGAAGAAAGTATTTACAGTCATAGGTGGAGTCCTAATGTTAGCCCTTACAATTACTGTTGTTGTAGGAGTTCTGTTCTATACGGGTGTTATCGGAAAAGAAGTGTTGAATGAGCAGAAAGTATTTATATACACAACTGACGAGGGTTACAAGTATACTGAAGCAGTTTGGGATTGGAAACCGGCAGAATTCAAAAAGCTGATTAACTATGTTGATGCATCAGCAGAGGAGAAACAAACTGTCACGCTACATCTGGAGGAGGATACTTATTATGATGTAACGATACCGATGAAAGACTACATATACGATTATGGAAAGACTATATGGGCAGTAGATGGCTCTTACATGATTAGAGTCGTGTCTGGTGCTACATTAGACAATCTTTCATCGTTAGCTGGTATAGACAATGGACTAGCCTTAAATCAAACAACAATATGTACTCAGGATAATCGTAAAGGTCAAAAGACTGTTGCTACTTTAATTGATGATTTTGCAATAATTGCAAATGTCTATTATGGTGATGACGTATATTCAATTGTGAGAGATTCGCTAAGTAGTGAAACGCAGTCTTATACTCTTGACGAGGTATCTTATGCGGATGATTACGTAGAGCTGGAGAAATTGTCTTATACTGGAGAGTTTGTTGGACAGGTTGTATTTCAGGAAATCAATTTAGAGCAAAAGAAGTATATGTTTGCTGACGGTGTGTTATGGTGTTCGAGTGTATTTGAACCACTGTACAAAACACAGGATGATTATCTGAAAAGATTATACACAGCCTCTGGACAAGGAATAGATGAGACATATAGTGCAGATGGAATGTTTTATGCAAAGTCTGGAAACTATTATCTTGGATTGGTATCCTACAATGCAAACACTACAATAGTTTTGTTAGGTGATGGTGAAGAGACTAAATGTAATATTATTTCAATTATGCATTATCTCAAGTGATTTATGAGCCCTGTATTACGTATGCCGCGTAATACAGGGCTTTATTTTTGGTATAGGTGGGAAATTGGAAAATGATAGAAGTATTCAAGGCTATTTTAAATGTAGACCAGATAAGAGCAAAGTGTGAGCAGTTGGACGCTAAGCATTTTGAGATACAGCTACTCGAAGACAATATAGATAATGCTGGAGACTTAATCACTAAACTAAGTATATGCTTACCTTACATGGAAGATGTAGTATCTGTGCATACTGCACTAACAACAAACTATGCTATGCTTCCAGGTGGTAATTGTGATTTACACAATTTGGAAAACACAGTAACGTATAGGACTTTGGAAGATGCTGCTGTGGTAGCACAAGTGTGTTCAAGTAATTACAATCATCAAGTTGCAGTAGTAATACATAACAGTTTATCTTACAACAGTTTTATGATTTGTAATTCGTTACGTGAAGAGATTATTCGTTTATTACGTAAAGTACTCACAAGGTATCCTAATGTTGATTTATGGATAGAGAACGTAACTCCTATTTGTGATGAGGAACGTATATACTTCAGGGATGGTGTGTTGGACGACGCAGTTTATATTGCAGAGTATCTATCACGAATATTTGGCAATCGAGTATATACTGTATTTGATACGTGTCACGCTATAACTACTGATAGAATCATTAAGGGTAATCTCGGTAAGGATGTGTTAGATGATTTATTTACTAAGTATTCGGATTCATGTAGAGAAGTTCATTTTTCTAATGTAATTAACTTAGGTTACAATAAAGGAGAGCATGGTTGCGGATTTACTGACAAGGATTACGAGTTGTTCGATTACCTTATGAGAAACATAACAAGTAATTTCAGGCGGGCACATCTATGCTACGAAATATACGAAGATGATTACATGAACAATGTAAATGTCAAAGAAACAAAAAGAATGGTTCACGAATGGTTAAGCAAACACAAATGATTATGGTGTTAAAATAGTTTAACATAAAATAAATTTAAACATGGAGGAAAACAAACATGGGTATTATTTCAAGATTCGCAGACATTATGGAGGCTAACATCAATGCACTCTTAGACAAGTGTGAAGACCCTGCTAAGATGATTGACCAAACTCTCCGTAAGCTGAATGAAGAGTTGGCTGAAGTAAAGAATGAAACGGCAGCTGTTATGGCTGAGGAGAAATCTGCTAAGCGCAGAGTTGATGAACTTCAGGCTGAAATTGACAAGTACGAAAGTTCTGCGCGTAAGGCTATTCAGGCAGGTAACGACGGTGATGCAAAGACACTCCTTGCAAGAAAGCAGGATCTCGAGAGTCAGAAGGTTACTGCAGACAGTACATATGCTGTTGCTAAGGCTAACTCTGAAAAGATGCAACAGATGTACAATAAGCTTACATCTGACATCAATGCTCTTAACAGTAGACGTGAGACTATCAAGGTTCAGGTGTCTATGGCCAAGGCTCAGGACAGAGTAACTCGTGTTGCTGCTGAGATTGGCAAGACAAATGTTGCTGATACATTCAGTCGTATGGAGACTAAGGCACAGAAGATGCTTGATGAGTCCACTGCACGTGCTGAGTTATCCAAGACACAGCTCGCCGGAGATGCTACGGAAGAGCTTGCCAATAAGTATGCTTCTGGAAATGGTAAGTCTGTTGATGATGAACTCGCTCGTATGAAAGCTGAGATGGGAATCCAGTAATGCTATTTAGTGGGTTAATGTTCGCCGGTATAGGTAGTATATTTGTACTCATAGGTTTATTCCTTATTATTCCAACGGATTTAGGAGAAGGCCTATTCTGGATTGCATTTAGTGCAATATTTGTTGCAATAGGTACAAAGCTTATTTACAACGATTTGAATAAGAAAAGACAAGATAAGATTACAGTTAGGGATGGTCATAAAATCCCTAACTGTAAGATTGTTGAGTACAACGATGTCTTTATGAGGAAAGGAAAGGTGGAATAATGATTATATTTAGATTAATAATTATTATAATAATTATTATACTTTGTTTAATGGCAGTTGTATCTATCATTAATACGTCATCTCAATTAAAAAGAATTGCAGACGCACTAGAAGCTCAGAATACTTCACTTGGTGTATATCAAAACCAGCCAAGTTATATGCAACCAATAGGCGATCCAAGTCAACACAAAATGCCTGGAGAGTCGTGGGCAGATTTCAAAGCCAGAACAGGAAGAAGTTAAATAGTGATTACGAATATAAAACAGACCACATAAATATAATTAGGAATAGCTGGGTTAATACCAGCTATAAATATGGTACTCTTTAGTGCTATGTTTAAGAATATGTTAATAAGTATGTGAGGTGTAACAATGAAGAAAATTATTTATGTATGTGACAAATGCAAAAAGGAACTAAAGAGAACTGACGTTGTTCAGTATGTATCACAGATTGTTGACTGTGGTGACGCAGCAAAGAAAGAGACTTTGGAACTGTGTAAAGAGTGTGATGCTGCGCTAAGAGAGATGTTTAATGCATTCTTATCAGAGATGTCTGATTCCATAAATAATGTTGCAGAAAGTTCAGGAGAGAAACCTAAATTACTTAGGGCTCCAAAAGATGGTATGAAGCCTAAACTCTTAAAGGAAGATTCTGAGCCTGAGAAAGAAGTACCTTTGAAGAGTGGTCCGCTAACACCAGCAGAGACTAATATCATGTTACGTATGAATGAGGAAGGTAAGACTCCTGAGGAGATTGCTGCTAAACTTGGACGTACTACACGTGGTATATGTAGATCTCTTACATGTGCTATGAATAGAAAGGCAAAAGAACAATTGTTAGCAGAGGAAAATGGATTGAACAAGAAAACAAGGAAAGAGAGCGATTTAAGTGCAGAGGATAAGAAGTTTGATATCCCGGGTATTATCGCACTTGCAAAAGCTGGGTGGACTCCTCGTCAGATTGCCGGAGAGCATCATTGCAAGGTTGACGAAATCACTGAAATCCTATCAACGTATCGTAAGAAGTAAAAAGATGGATGAGTTAGAAAAAGAAATTGTTGAACTTAGTGGCGTAGGTGCTTATTATAGATTTCATACTTTAGGTGCATGGGACTCTCTTAGGATTATTGGTATTACTAAGAGTACCCATGAGTTCCCTAAGTGTATTGTATGTGCTATTCTTAAATGTGCTAAAAAGCCTGGTGGTAGTGTTGCTGCTATACATTCAGTTGTTATAGTAGACAGAGATACTTACGAGTGTAAGGATAATATACAGCATGAAGCAGAATACTATTTAGCAAGTTGTGTTGTAGATGGTACAATTGAGATAGGTCCTGATGCTGCTAGAAAAGTAAGAGAAAGCAAAGGAGTATTGAATAATGGCAAGTAAACAATCGTTTATAGGTAGAGGTATCTCAAACATCTTAAAATTGATTGGGTGTTTTGTGATATTCTTATTTGTACTTGGTTATATTATAAATTATGCTGAGAATTTCATTCCGTATAATATTATACCAAGAGCCAGACTTAACAACCCTAACAAGTTTAATATGGACTATGTCTATGATGAGGTGAATGATTTCTCTGACTGGCGTGGTACTCTTAAATCCAAGACTATGGAGGTCTACGAGAAGACTGGTATTCAGATGTACTACTTATACATTGAGATACCAGAAGAGATTACGACAAAAGCCAAAGCTTTAACATACATAAATGGTGTAATTAAAGATAAGTTTGATGATCCTTATGGTTTCTACTTTGTGAATGCGCATCATAAAGACTATAAGAATGATGCTTATGTATCATTCTATAATGAGTATATCTATGGTGATTATGTATCAACTTTTATGGATTCTAAGGCATTAGCTATTTATAATGCAGCATTTAAAAAGTATTACAATGGAAGTCCGGGTAAATATTACTCATCCGAGGAATGTGCTGCTAGAGGTCTTATTGTGACTGGTAATAGACTTATACATCCATTCTTATCTCTATTTGTAGCAGGACTTAAACTTGCGTTTATTGCAGGTTGCGTTGTACTTTTGGTTATAGTGCTACGTAAGATAAATAGGAAACATAGAAACAAAGAGATTCTTGATACTCCTATGAAAGACCTTGTTGCTGAACATGCAGAGGATATTCGGGATAAATATGAATAGGGACTTATATGTCCCTAAATGTAATTAGTATTGACTAATACGTTGAACGGAGATTAAGTATGGTAGTATCAATAATTATGATGAGTGTAATATTAATATTATTGTTATCATTTATAAAAGTGTGTCACAACATGATTGATAATTGTAATAAGATACTACATAATATAGCCGGAGGTGAGTAAAGTGACTTTATTTCAAATTGTATTAGCAGCAGTTCCTACATTGCTATTTGCTATTGTCGCTATACTTTCATGTTTTAAGAAATAGTAAGATAACTGGAGTAAATAAATATGAATAAAGAATTGTATGATTCTTTACCTGAGGAATTACAGACTATCTATAACAGGTATTGCTTACCAGACGATTTATCAGGTCTGACTATGGATTCTGTAATCTTATCGGAAGAGAATAAAAAGAAAGTAGATGACTTCCTTATTGAGACGAAGTACAAAGCTAAGTTCATTATGGTCTTAAGCCTGTAAATAGAATGATTAACTATGGTGCGTCTGGTACAGGTAAGACATTTTTAACAAAGTGTTTAGCAGCTCACTTTGGTTATGAGTTATTGGCAATAGATATTGCGAATGCTTTGTCAACGGGTAATGCTGCTACAGCTTTGGAAGATGTATTTAAACTTGGTAATCATATTGGAAAGGCAATAATGTTTTTAGATGAATGTGATGCTATTGCCAGAGACCGTTCTGATAAATCCGTACCAGAAGACCCTAATGTAAGAAGAGCAAATAATGCTCTATTTCAGTTACTTGATAGAATGAATCCTGAGTGCATATTTGTTTCTGCTACTAACCTATACACTGAGCTTGACCCTGCATTTGTAAGACGTTTTAATGTAAAGCTTAAGTTTGATATTCCACCACTCGATAGTTTAGAGGATACAATAAGGAAGTTTATGCTTCCAGCATTTACGATTGAGAATGATATGCAACAAGATATAAAGGATATCTTACTTTATCATGCTAGGGAATATACTGCACTGTCATATTATGAAATCCAAACTTGGGTAGAGCGTGCTGAGAAGATTGCAATAATAAATGATACAGAAACAATAAAAGAGTCAGATATTTATAACTTCTTTATGGAGTCTCTTAGGGTACAAGTTGGGAGAGAAGACAGTACAGGTAAGCTGTATCTATATAAGTTAGGATGATATTTATATAGCTATAAAGGAAGTTAATTGGTGAGAGTTATGAGTAATAAAAGAGATAACTCTAGTATGATGTGCTATTTTGGATGTGATAAGTGTAGGGGCTGCATACATAATGTTTGTGTACGTATAAATGGAAACTACAATGTGTCTTGTAGGTTGCGTAGATACGAATACTCATTTTGGAAGAGACTATTCAGAAGAAAGAAGGATTGAGGCTTATTGCCAGAAAGATGTGTATATTGTGGTTACAGAGTTGGCGATACAAAAGACCATATAGTACCAAAGTCATTTCTTAGGAGACATTTTGGAGGTGGTGGGGATTGAAGATATCGCTGTCCAGAATTAAATTTAGCACCTGCTTGTCAATGGTGTAATCGTAGTAAGTCCGCCTTCCTTTATTTGCCTACCCTACGAAATATTCATGGGATATATTCAAACGCGCCTATGAAATACACTAAAAGCCTTGCTGATTGGGTATATGAATATTCGGATAGACTACTGTGGTATATACCGCTAGAATTTTATGGTGCTACTGACAATGAAGTAAAGGAAGTTGTAATGCTTTATGACTTAGGGTACTACGATTATATGTATGATTTATATAAAGAGGAGGGAAAGTATGAGTCTACACATTTATTATGACGAAAGTACGGTTCCCAAAGGGATGGAAATCGTTAGGTATAATGATGCTTATTTTGATACAAATGTAAGACTTAAGAATACTCCTATTGTTAGATATCTGCTTAAAGAAATAGATGATGCTACGTATCAATCAGAGGATACATTTGTATCCAATAAGCATGTGAATAGAGGAGGTCTTTATACAGAGAATTTGAGCACTGGCTGTAAGACAGCACTTAATGTTGTGTGCGCTAGTGAGAGTAATAATGTTTGCATATCACCAGTTGAGATGGGGCGTAATGCTTGGAATGCATTACTAAAATCAAGGAAGGGGCACGTGTTGCTAAAGTATACAAGCCTTACGAGAAGTGCAGATGATACATGTGATATTATATTCGAAGGCAAACACTTTAGTACAATAAGAGAGTTCGGTACAGGAGTTTATGAGTATGAAAATAGATTGTAACTTTAAAGAAATTCATTTTGAGTTAAACGTAGAAGATAGGGTGTGCGTGCTATATATGAACTCCGGTGAAGGTAAGACTTTTTTGTTTAAGGAGTTAAAGAAAGCAATCAATGCTGCTTGGGCTCCTAAGTATCACTATTACGATTATACAGACTACGGCAGAATGAATTGGAATTCTAACGTACTGTATGAAAAAGGAAATATTGTAATATTTGATAATCCTGACTTATGTCAAGAAAGAATTCTCAGTGTTATTAAAAAGTCTGAAGCATGTATAGTAGTACCTACAAAATCATTAGCGTGGTTGTGCGAGATAAGAGACAAAGCGTTGTATCATATTGAACATGACACAAATAACGTTGTGATGAGGAAGAATGTATGAACATAATATTTGAGGATAATCCTAATTCTCCAGTAAGCAAATTAATAACGTCAGCTCTCGGGAGTGATGCATACTTTGCAGCTGGGTGCATTAATGTAAGGAATATGTTATTAAGTATTTCTGATAGTGTATGCTTATTGGATGTAGTTCCAGATAATCTGGATACTGTGGAGATGTATAATGAATTAAAAATTGAGTTTCCGGATAGAGTGTTTCCTGTTCCTTGCATTGAGTTTCCTACAATACTAATGTTGTGTGAACTTGGTGTAAAAATTCAAGACGAATTGAGGAGTGTAATTGTCAATCTTATATCTGGAAATGAAGTTTCTTATGAAGACAAATCATTAGAAAAATATCTGAAGAGGATGCTTAATTCTAATGTTAAGATTTGTGTACACAACAAAGTATCTCGTAATAAGGTATGTGGATATTATTACTTGAGTGACTGTGATTGTAGTGAAGTATATAGGAAGAGTTGTAAAGTGTGTAATCAAGAAGAAAAGGGAAATGTACTGATAAAACATATAACAGTTAATTCTTCTGTTAATACCATCAATTCTTTGTACGAGAATATATCTAAGTCACTCGGGTTTCCAGACAGTATAATATCTTATTGAACGTATGCTAGGATATTATTTATAGATTGGAGGTTTATGTATGGAGGGTGAAATTGTTAGCTCTCATATTAAAGCAACGGAAAGTACAACCTTAGCCAAGTTGTCCTTTATAGACCAAATAAAGTTATTGTTACATAAGTTTAATAATGACGACGCTGCTGAATTGGATGCCGCAGAAAAGTTATCTGGCGTTCAATTAAGAATGCAGGCATCGCTTATGAAGTTGCTCAAGACTGCGGCTGAAGGTCTTGAGAGTGGTGAACATAAGACGGTAACATTATCTGTATCGTCTAAATACATTCCTTATTTAGATGAGGTAATTCATCCTGTAAGAGGGTTAGGCAGGTATTATGACTTTGATGTCATTAAGCAGGACCTACCTATCAATGTAGATTATATGTTCATAATTAAAATAAAAAGGAAGGTGACTTGAGTGAAGAGAGTAAAGAGAAAAAGATTTCTTGCAGGTTTCTCATGCTTCCTATTATGCTTTACACTTAATGTGAATCCATTTGCTGTGATATGCGGTGCAATTGCAGATAGTGGTATTGTAGACCGGTTTGTTAATCTAAAGGACAACCTTATTTACATTGCGAGTAACGGTAGTACTAACATGGTCGTGAAAGCAGACGAGGGAGAGTCTGGTACAGGAACAACGTATTCGTTTGAATGTGATGCGTCTACAGCTATTGATACTCTTATGGGTACTGGTGACATTACAATGACAGACCTGAATTCTAGAGCGAATGAGATTAAGACTGCAATTAATACGCTTAACACATCTGTCGGAAGTGTGAATACTTCTGTAGGGAACGTTAACACTTCAGTCGGTAATGTGAATACTTCTGTACAGACTTTGGACACAAACATGCAATTAAGCTTTACAACGCTTAATGGTAAGATGGATGATGTTATAGAAGAGCTTGGTGACGTAAACGATAAGCTTAGTGGAATTTCTGAGCAATTAGCAGCAATTAGCAATTCTATTGAGAGTATGCAACACAATTATAGAGTTGCACATTTATATTCATTGAATAATACCTATGATAACTGTTTGTGGAAACCACAGTCTGAGGATATTCCTTACGTAAAAGACTTTGCTACTGTGACTGGACAATTCGCTAATGTTTATACAGGGTATTGGGATACAGACGTATCTACATTAAATAACCCTGGTGGGCTTACTACGAAGCGTGCACAAGAAATTCTTGGATACGATATTATCGTTCGTTCAGAGGGGCTTGTGTTACAGAAGGATTTAAAGTCTGTATCTACACAGAATGCGGCTGATGGATTGTCTGGACATAATCAGTCTTATAAGGCTACGGATGACAAGACTAATGCTACTAACAGTATCCTCGTTTATTATCAGGAAATAATGCCTGAAACAAATATAACTTGGATTGATGCTGTTACAACGTTATATCGTGCGTTAGGGCAGGAACAGATTTCTTATCAGAGTTTTATGTCTGCTGATAAGAGTATTACTCCTGAGACATCACCAGTGTATCAGGGGTTATCAAATCCCACTCCTGATGAGAATGGTAATTATGCTGGATATGACTTTTACATGTTCTTAACTAGAGCAAATGTTATATCAAGTGATGTTGCTAAGTCTGGCTCTTCTAAGGAAGATATTGATACTGAACTTGCAAAAGTGGATAGAGCAAAGATAAACTATATTTACTGGGAGAAGGCTATCAATGGCGGCTTTATTCCGAGTAAGTATATTAACTCTGCGAGGGAGCCTATTACATTTGCTGAGTTCTTTAAACTTGCTTCAAGAATGATGCAGGCTTATGGCGAGCCGGTTCTTAATGATGATGAGTTAAAGGCTTTATTGCAGGTGTATGGAACGCACTATCCTATTCAGTTAGGTACAGATATTGCAGATGCTTGGGCATACATGGCTGCTCGTGGAATTCTTGATTTCAGTGAGTTCACGGAAGGACAGGAATCTATTCTTTATGACATTACATATACTGGTTATATTTCACGTGACCAGTTGCTTACAATGTGTATGCGTATTAAGGACACTGATTCAAGAACTGATTACAAGAAAATAAATATTATTCTTAACCTGAGCGATGTAATGCAGGAAGACTATTATTATCCTGTGTATGATATGCAGTTAACAAATGGACAATTTGCTACTGCCACATCGTATGACCATACTGCAGCAACCAACTATGACTATCTTGTTAGAAAATCTACGGACGTTACACTTGGAGAAATTGGCACTCCAATTGTATTTTCTGAGAAAACAACTGACATGTCTAAGAGGATATCAGATGCAAATGTCGAAAGTATGCCTATCACTTTAACTGACGGTACTGAGTGGTATCATGTATCAGTGCCAAAGTCATATACTGGTAATTTTTATATTGCTATGCATACAGAGGGTGATGCAAAAGTACAGGGAAATACAGTAGCATACATCGAGGTGCCGAGTAGTGCATTAGGTGGCGGATACTTCTCTAAATACTCTGTATCAGGTGATACTGCTACTGTATCTGTTGAGTCCGGGGCGTATCTGTTATTCGATAAAATGTCTGAGTATGTAACACGTAATTGCACAGATTATATACGTGCCAAGGAAGAGAAACCAAAGCCAAAAGAAGTTGCGTCTAATGCTACAGTGCTCGAATGGCTATCTGCCAAGGTTGATGAATATACTACACCTATGACAGTTTGTGCGGCTCAGGAAACAGCGTATAATCCCTCAGAGTATGGATGGCGATGCATGGTCTATAGTGATACTGTATCTACATCTTCGAACAGTCAGCGAATATACTCGTTAAACGATTATTCAGAAGTATTAGGTGATTCTCATAATATATCTGGGTTTGACAATAAATTCTTTAACGGTTCGTCGAATGACATATCAGTAGGACTATTTGCTGGAACTTCGCAAGATATGATTGCATTAAACAGATTGTGTGCGTTATGGCAGATGGGTACAAATCTTCGTAATGGAGATGGAACATACAGCTCTTACTGTAAAAAGTTTTTGTTAAATGACTCGCTGAAAGAAGCCATGGAAGATTATTTGTTTAATAGTAATAATGGCAATGCGAGTGCTTACACAAGTGCAACATCTACGTGGGATATGATAGGACCATGGAATAGGTTGAATGGAAACAAAACTAAAGATGTTATTGTAAATTGGCCTTCATCACTTACAAGTTCAGAAACTTGGAGTGTGAAGATGAATGCTGAGACCTTTCTAACTCAGTTTCTGTTAGCCACTAAACCTATAACTAGAAATTGCGGTCCGGCTCATCAGGTGACTAACGGTACGGCATACCGACAGAATATGACGTATAGCCCAAGTTGGAATGCAGATGTTTATTCTACTTCAAATGAGGAGTATGTTAAGTTCTTAAAGGATAGTATTGATATACTATTCACAGACGCACAGAATGAACTGTATTCTAAATGGTTGAGTACTGGGGTTATGGGTGCAGAGTATTCTGTATCAAACGGTTACAAAGTATATGGAAGTCAGGAAGGAATTCAGGCTGTACAGGAGGACTTAGTCGATAGCGATACCATTGATAAATTAAATAAAGCAACTGCGTCCGCATTGTCAGCGTCTTCTGTTGCAGGTTCATCACTGGAAACTTCAGTTGCTACGTCTACAATCATGGACAGAAAGCAGCAGATTCTTATTTCGTGGGAAGACATGTGTAATTCTGGTTACATTGTTAATACAGGTTCATTTGCTCAACCTACGATGAGAGACAATGGTGCTTACTACTTCATGACAAAAGAAGGGCAGGTTATTGTAAACGATAGACAGCACACAATACAGATAGGAAATACTCTGTATGACTTAATGCAGGATAATGGCTATGCACCTACCTTAGTGTATATCGATGAAGAACAGGACAATATGATGTACTTCGACTATAGATGTATTATGGGTGTGGTTCGATCTCAGTTTACTGTAAATGATGGAAAGACTGAAACATTTCAGAATCATCTTGGTGTTGGAGACTGTGTTGTTTATGATTTACAAAGCAATGGTGTCACGAGTGACTGGTACAACACAATAAGTGTTAGATGTTATAACTACCCAGAGACACCTAGTCGGAGCGGGAATGGAGTAACATCATCACTGGGTTATGGTGTTAATTTAATTAAGTCGACACTTTACGATGGTGAGACAGCTGGTGATACAACATACTGGGCAGACAGTAATGATATATCACGACTCAGGATGTCTACCTTTGTGCCTACGGCTAACTATCTGTGTTTCATAAAAGATACGGATGATGGTATGGTAGCACAACTATATGTGTATTATCTGAGGACAGCATTTGAAAATGGGTTTGTGGATAGCGACGGTACGGAAAAGACTGTTACTGCACCAAAGGATGTTGATGTACGATGGAATAACTTAGCAGATACAGTAAATAAGGCATCACTCATGTATTCGTCAGGCGGAGTATCTTTAGCAACTCAACTTGAAAATGTTTATGGGTATAGTCCAGGAGACAGTGAGACACCGTGGTATATAAAGATGACTTACGATGCTATAGCTAATCTGTATTCTTACACCGGAAAGTACTATTTCTCTCAAGATTACATAATCAGAAGATTCGATATTACAGATTTATCGATATCGAATTGTATCGGCTGGGATGCAAAGGATGCTACTGGAGAGTCTAATGTTGAACTTAAGTGTAATGACCCTGGAGCAATATATTGGGTTGATAGCATTGGATTCATTTACAACATGCCATCAGAGGATGAGTTCACTCTTGAGAAATACTTAAATGGTGAATACTTGTTACCGTTAGCATTGGATGAAAGTAACGCTGGGGACCCTATGGTTATAAACTATAATATCAACTATTATGGAACTTCTATCGGATTCAATGGAAGTGATAAAGTGGAAGGAATACATTTACCGTATGGTGTTGTATTATCCATGGACTCTGACAATCCTTATATTGATACTGACGGTAATGTTTACTCAGGCCTCGGTAGTGGCGATGTGGCTAAGTATGGTGACGAAATTACCAGTGAGGAAGGTTCGGAAAAAGTATTACCGTTCAGACAATCATTTGACACTTCAAGTAACAAAGCTACATGGTTTGCTAATAAAGAGGCGCCTAACTATTTTATACCTGCACCAGTTGGAATATACAACAAGTTTGGTGGAAATACACTTGAAACAATGAGTGTAAACGAGATAACCAAATATGTGACAGATGCGGCAAAGGTATACTACGGCTCGACCCAAATCAAACTTGATTCCTCAGACTCACAATCTACTGCTAAGCAGTTTAAGTTTGTTTCGACAGACTACAATCCTATTGCGTTAGATGGTGGGACCGCGGTGTACCGTGTGTACCGTTCAGCGACAGCTGGTGATGCACTTATTGTTGACCCAGGCGGAATAATTGTTAATTACGGTTCAGGTGTAGGCGAGGTTGAGATAGACGACTATTACACTAATCCACTCGAGGATTGGTTAGATGGTTTAGGTACTTCAGACCTGATAACAAAGATTGACGAAGGGGCATCATTCCTCATTATATTTGCGTTTAAGGTTATGCCTATAATTGGTATAATACTGATGACTATACTTATAGGGTTTAGTTTCATTGGTGATATTAAGCTTGTACAAACTCTGTGTGATAAATTCATAGACCCAGTTAGAATACTTACTTTTGGCGGACGTAGCATACATAACTGGAGTTGGAAGAGAGTCCTTGTTCCTTGTGTTATTCTGTACATAGCATTTGCGTTATTCTTAAATGGTAATTTGATAAGGATAATCATGTGGGGAGCGAAGTGGTATGGAGTAATAATGCAATGGGCAAAGAGTTTGTAGTGCTACAGTATATAAACAAACAATCATACGGAGGTAGAAATTATGAACTGGATAATGTTAGCAGCATCGGTTGATGCTGGTAAAGACCTATTCAGTGAGGCATGGACCGAGGGTAACCTTTATTCCATTAACGGTATAGTGGAAAAACTTGGTACATTTTCTTGCTGGGTAATTTCGATTGTCGGTTTTGGAATTGTAATCTTTTCAATTCTTAAAAACGCAATGTCTGGCTTATATGTTGTAAACCCTAACTTCTGGGATAAGGTTGATGCAGTAAAGAGTCAGGCTGTAAGCGGTGTCAGTGGTACTATACAACAGGCTACTGGTGGGAACGCCGCGGCACAGAAGCTTGGTGGATTATTTATATTTCTGCTTGGGTTGATTCCTAATATCAGAGCACTTACAGATTTTGATGATGGTGCTCCGGTTGATAAGAAGCAATATTTTATGAAATCAATTCCGTTGCTCGTTGCACAGATTTTCATTGGTATGCTTATATTCTTCGGATACCCTGCTAAGATAGCAAACTGGATTGGTTCTGGAGCAACATATGCACTATCTGCAGTTATTAACAATGTAGACCCTGTACAGGTGGTATCTAAGGTTAGTGACAGCTTTACTGTTTATAACCTGTCTACAGATGGAAGTCAGGACCCTTGGGAACAGAATATCAATAAGATGACGAGTGAAATGATTTCCAGTATGGCAACTAAGTATAACGATATGGATAAGTCTAATGTTCAGAACGTGGCTTATGTAATTGAGCAGAAGTTGCTTACAGCGTTTGATAATGACAATACCAGAAAAGTACTTGGTGCTAACGAGGGATATGTCTACTCTATTTCTGCAACCATACAAACAAGTCCTGCGCAGGTATCAAGTTCTTACAGTGATATTGGTAATGGTGTAATGCAGGCTCAGGCTACAAATGGAACGTTCAGTTATAAATACTGGATTCAGTCAAGTAGCATTCTGACAAGTGAGCATACAACTAAACTTGGTGCTGATGATTATATGGTATGGTCTATTACGGCTACTCCTGTTGCTGTTGCTAATATTAGTACAGCTAACTTAATCATCTGTGGTGGTATTGGAACAGTTCCTACCGCAAGTACAGGTTCATTCACTTTACCTATCAATGGTATTACTGTTGGCGACCAGGCTAGTGATGTCAAAGGTACACTTGGTAGAGTTGTTACTGTATCTGCGGTTGATAACTCTGGAACTGTTATAGCAACATTTAATGCTACGCTTCAGACGGCTTCCGTTCAGCAGTCTTCTGGTGCTAATCCATTATTGTCATTCAGTTCTTCTGATAGGACAAGACTTGATGACGCAATGAAGAATGGAACGTTTAGTCACCTTAAGGTTAGTCTCGTTGGAGATTGGTCAAAGACAGTTCAGTCTTCTGATGGTAAATCTTCTACTACTGTGAGGGTTACAGAATTTAGACTTAAGGCAGGAGTGTCTACTGCGTCTTATTTACTTAGTACATGGTCTGATGTAAATGAGGCGACAAATACTGGTGTGACTGCGTTAAGCTCTGATACGCTCAAGAAGTCTAAGATGAGTGAGTAAATAAAGTAAGCATTAAGATTTCAGGGCTAGGATATCCTAGCCCTGATTTTATTGTAACTATATAAATATTTACAATAGAGAGGTAATATTATGAAAAGATTTAAAAGGTTTATTAGTAGGGTTTTGGTTCTTGTGCTTTTGAGTACATTAATATTGCCCATGTTACCAGCGTTAGATGTTAAGGCTGCGGTATTGCCAGAGAGTGATGCAAAGGTTTTGTTTAGTAGAGAAGAGACTTTGACTAATGCTAGTATATTCTTAATGAGAGATGTTAGCACAGGGGAGAGTAAAGTAACACAGTATTCAACAAATGTAAAGGGTGGAGACTGTGATTATAAAACTGTGTTTGACTCCCCAAAAGATTCATTAAATGCTTTTATAACTGGAATGTTATATTGTAGTACAGATAAATTTTTACAAAGTAATGTGAATATAACTGGTAATAATGAGACACTAGAAAGTTACATGTCTAACTTATATTATGTAGGGTCTGGTGTGAGGTGGACTGAAGAGATCTACACCGATTCATTAGTTCACGTAATGGTGTGCTATAATAAAGAGAGTCATAAATTTAATACCTTTGTTACGTCTGCAGTTGTAAGTAGAGATATTAATGTTAAAGAGACTATAGCTATGACTATTGCAGAAAGCAATGAGTTGTTAAATGTAGCTTATTTAAACAGAGAGTATAAGAATAATATTAAACTTGTTTCGGTACAGGATATTATAACGGAAAATATATCTAATTACAGCAAGCTGATAAATAATGTATTGAGTGTTGACATGTTACAAAGTGATGTATCGAATCCAGAAGGTATTGATGCAAGTAAATATACACCCTTAACCTATATTGCGGATTATATTGAGGTAAACTATACATATGAAGGAAAAGAAAAGAAAAGTTATGGTTTCGAGATAGATGTTGGGGGAACGTTATTAGTTGATGAAAAACAGTCAGGGAATGTATACAGCAACAAGATAGAGAATGGTACGTTTATTAGTGACACAGGTACATTTACGTCTCCACAAGGTAATAAAGGTATAAACATACCGTACGCCAGCGCATTTATTTTTGCTGACTTATCAAATGCTGACTGGGGGAATTGGGGTGATACAAGGCAGCTAGGAAACGTTAAATTACCAACTGGCTTAAAGGCTTCTGATTTAAAGGATGAGAATGAAAGGAGCATATTTACTCAATCTGATAAGATATTAGAAGGTGATGCTGTCTGCACTGAACTTGGTAATTTCATACAGAGTCTATGCTCAACAGATTTAAGTAGGGATGATTTCACTGATAATTTAGTCAAGATGGAAGAGAAGATAGGCAAGGAAGAGACAATATCGAAAATAATACATGCTTATAGGGATAATATGGCTGACCTGGCTGGTAAGTGGAAAATACAAGACGAACAGCAGTGGGTTACAGAGAATGCAGACAATACCTTAGCTGCTAATGCTTCCAGTGATTATGAAATGATGGCATTGATAATAGGAGAAGCAGTCAAACAATCCTCAGCTGGAAATAGCTTGATAGGTAAGTATATTACATATAATAATGAGGTGTACTATGTTGGACAGTACTTTACAAGCGCCGGCTCATTAAGTGGTGCAAAAAACTTGAATACAGTGTGGTCAAATAATCTGACAGATTACCAAAGGTCTAGTTTATCTGTTGCTTATAAAAGTGTGTGTGATACTAGAGATTTTTCGACAGGCATTCTAAGAACTGTTTACGATTATGGTGTACAGGGAACTTATACAGAAGAAGGTGCTAATGAACTAAAAGCTGATGTTAGGTTAAACTTTGATAGTATAAAGACAGTGGTAACAAATAAGGATAGCAATCTGGTTGATAATTACAGTGTTTATAACATAGCAAGGAATGCTAATACACTTGGACAATACATTGTTGGAGTATCGTTGTATGGCGTTGGTTCAGATGAGTCAACTAGTATATATAATTTATATGATGCAACTCTGGCAGGATTGATGATGAAAGATTACACACAAAGTGGTGTAAATGAAAGCTGGTTCCCATATAAACTTCCGGCAAATATTAATGTGTTCGGTGAGAATACAAAGTACTACACAGTATTACTAAGTTCATCAGAGGATAACTTTGAAGTGTTCACGTCATTCTTGTATAATGTTTCCTATGCTTTTGATGTTGCTGCATTTAGCCAAGGTGGTGAAGAGTTTAATTATGACCCTGTAGCTTTGCGTGAATATTTCAAGAGTGGAACTTACACTGCAGGAGATGGTTACACTACAGATGTTTCGTTCTCTTGGTTTACGGGAAACAATGTAGACTCATTAAATGGTGAGACAATAACTCTTAGTGATGAAGTATCAGTAAATATGCTTAGGTCTATCATAGAGTTACATGACCTTTGTGAGTTCTTAGGTATACTTGAGGATGCAAAGAACGGTGGTTGGACTGATGCTATAGCAGAGTATCTCGGTATTTATGATGATCATGAATCTTTCTTCAATGCACTTAGGAATAATCCGTACGTATACTCACGTGCAGACGTTGGTATAACATCAGCTGATGAACCACTTGGTGTGTTCTTCAACATTGAAGACAAGAAGATGTCAGACCAGTGGTGTAAAGGATTTGCAGCATCGGCATTGTATGTTCCTATGGAAACTAACTTGTATGATGCTACCTCAATATCTTATATTAATGACCCTGACTTTATTTCAGATTTCTACTATAAGTATGCATTCTATCGTAAAGCATTGTACATAAACACTGACAACTCTGCGATTGTGAATGCTAAAGTGTCTGGGGATGTATCGGGTACAAGAGTTGCTACGTTAAGAGATTTACTTAATTATCAACGTGACATTATACTTACTGTAGACGATAACTTCTACAATGCAAAAGATATAAACTCTGTAATTGGAAGTTTGGATTATTCTGCTGTTAGAAACGGTTCAAGTACTGACACTGATACAGGTTGGGAATCACTTAAGAACTGGGTTGGTGATTTGTTTGATTTAAGTCCTGAGCAAATTTTGAAGACTGGTGCTAACAGTTATTATTCAAGTACGCTTGCTGATAGCGTCACGAAGTTAGGTGGAACTCCAACACTCACATCTAGTATTGCAGATGTTTACTTATTATCTCAGGATGACTTATTAGGTGAGCATAGTGTATTTGATGAATACGAGTACTCCGTAAAGCAGTCTTATGGTGTAGTGTCTGCAGTATACCGGAGTGCTGAGTTGTACAATGAATGCTTACGAGCACTGGCATCAGATAATGCAATCTTCAAGTCAAGTAAAGGTATTTGTTCTACACCTGGAACAACATCCTCTGATTGGAGGAGCGTATACAATTATTGTATGCTCGCTAATTTAGAGGAACAGATGAAGAACGATGCAGCCTCTACTTTGGATTTGGATGCACCTATATTCTGTGATTTGTTTGGTAACATTGTTACGGAGTCAGGATTAGTTATAATCCCTGCGGCGGCTAACGCTACGTTATGCGGAACGAACTGGAATCCAAATACAGTTGGATGGTCTGAATATTATAATAATGGTAACCGACTTGAGACAGGTGAGTTTTCTGATGAAGTGTATCAGTGGCTTACAGGCGTATCATATGAGTCAAATGGAACTGCTACTCAGCAGGTACAGTATGTAGATCATTACTATGGTGATGAATCTGGAGAGACAGACCAGGACAAGATGGGTGACCCAGTATACAAGACCTATACAATATCTTCTGCTGATTCATTAAACGTCGGACAATATGGTGAAGAGGTAAAGCATGATAATGCAGGTGGATATATGATTGTGGACCGCTCAGGACAGTTAATGCTTAGAACATCATCGCTATCTGGTTCGTCATCGTCAGCAATCATACAGTGGGAGAATCTAAACAAGAATTCTACTGTTGTAAAAGAGTTGTTCTACAACGATGCTTATTTCAACAAGTCTGAGTCTGGTGGAATATACTCTAAGACACTTGTAAATCTTGTAGTAGAAACATTGCGTGGTGCACCTATTGAATACATTGATTATGAGTATGAAGGAATCTCTGGAAATACTGACATTTCAAAGTTTGGTGTCTATATGGCGTACAAGCTAGAGGAATTGACAAATGCTTTAATATCTGGAACTAATGGAAATGCAGTTGGTGGTAATGCCTTAATCACAATGCCTAACTTAGCATTCGTTACAGGTATCGAGTATATTGTACTTTATGTATTCAAAGTAGTGTTTGCTTTAATGCTTGTTGGACTTGCTATAAGCTTGTACTTGGATGCGGTTAAGAATCACTTAGGAATTAAGAGTGTTGGTAAGTTTATATTTACTTGTACACTTGTGATAGTTGCAATCACCCTGGTTCCTAATCTGATTAGCTGGTCTTACTATAAGGCTAACAAGGATTTGCTTGCGAGTGAGTCTGGCTATATTATGATGCTAAACTATGTTAAGGATTATGATGGTGCTGAGATAGGAATAACAAACGTAATGACACCTGAGACAACAACAGAATTGTACGTTAAGTTAGATGATGTATCTGTTAATTGGTGGGACGTTATTGGTGAGGTATTATTCAACAATACCTACAAAACTGTGACGGAGTTGTACGAAGGACAGTTGAAAGACAACGCAATGGCTATGCAGGATAATGTACAGTTAAAAGGTGATGGGTTGTATATGGATGTTCAGGATATTTTTGATTCTACTAGCATCGTGTATTATCCTAGCCAAAACAGACTCGGAAATATCACTTATTCAAACAGTACATCTGGCGGTACTCCTGGTGATAGAAATAGTGTAGTCTCGTTTGTTTTACCTTACTATGTAATCCTTGATAAACTGGTGGCTAACATTGACGAGTACAACCAATCAAAGGATATAACTGCTTACTCGTGGAGTGTTGGTTCAAATGGTCATATAATGACTTATGACATAATATCTCCTTACTTAACATCGAGTGAGTTCCTTGACGAAGGATTCGATATATTAGGTTTGAACGAAGTGTTACAGACTGATGTAAAGATGACTTCTTATACAGAAGGATACTTTGACAATAGTCAGATTGCGAGGATGAAGCTGTCTAAGTGGTACCCTACTGGAAGTACAAAAGACCAGTTAACACAAGACAGAATAAATGAAATTTACAAGTATGCGAGAGACTATGTTGCTAAGAACGAAAGTATACTTGGTAAGATTCCAGATGAGGTATTCTTAAAGGTATTTGCGTTACAGTTGTCCATTAAGTTTAATCAGGTGTTCAATGTACACTCGGGTAATGCTATTGAGATTATGAATATTGACACAAGAGATATTGCACGGTTGTTAGTGTCTGATAAGGGTTCAGTGTATAAATATTACTCTTATGGATTTGCACGTTTTACATATGAGGAGTCTGGTACACTTGGAGTCATATTCTCTGCGTTATACTTTGTTGTACTATGGGTTACAAGTATACTGAAACCTTTGCTCATGATTTTGATACTTGGATTACTCATAATAAACGTGATATTCCGGAAGATACTATTTAGGAAAGAAAGCAGGTGTGTCGAAGGATACTTTATCGGATGTGCTTGCTTAGTGGCATGTAACTATGCTTATGCGATTATGCTTAAGGTATCGCTGTCTATTTCTGAGTATGGATTCGGAACAATTGCTGCGCTTGCTGTAGCGCTATTAGTACAGATTCTCTATGTTGCTGGTTTATGCTCTATCTGTGTAATTGAGATTAAGGACTGGAAGAATAATGGATTCAACGAGTTCTCAACGATTGGTGCTTCTATTACATCCAATATACTACATGCACAGAGTGTTATTGCAGATAAGGTTATGTCAAGACAGAACTCTGCGTATGGAGATGCGAAGATAATGAGGGCTTATAAGTCTGATAGTTATGACATGAACTCTGTTGATGAAATGCTTGATAGAGATGAGGAACGTGAAGAGAACGGTACTTACAGTCAGATTTAAAAGAATTGTGTGGGCCTGATATACGCAGGTCCACACACATTTCGAAAGGTGATTTTATGCGAAAATTCAAAGGTAAAGAAAATATAAATACGTTATTAAATATAGATAGCGTATTCGGCGAGTATGAGGGAAGAGTGCTTCCAATCATACTTACTATTGGTTGTGCAGCTTTACCATTACTAATATGGTTGTTCTTACTACAAGGAACTCCTATAAGGTTTTGGTGGGTCTGTGTATTTGATGTATTATTCACGGGGCGTATGGCTCTTATTATTCTTGGAAAAGAAAAAGAAAAGTTGCGTTTTTATGAGCAACAAAAGAACGATGAATATAAGTCAGCTGATGAACTGTTACATGTTAACCATGTGAATGAAAATGGACTTATCGAGTATGATAATGGAAGAGTTGGTTTAATCATTGCTGGGTATCTTAGAGAGTATCTTACAGAAGACAAACTATCAGTAGATATGGAAAACTTTATGAACGAGTTGGACAATGGTGGCTGGCAGTGGGATATGACTCTACATAATACTGTAGACGAATTATTGTGCGAAGATTCTCTACCAAATCTAAAAAGATATACCGACAAAGAAGTAATACAGGAACGCATCAGCTTTTATGCATACCAAGATGAGTGGGCGAGAACTCATACTGGGTTATACAGAATAATCTTCTTGGTAACATCTGCAAAGTTTGCTTGGAAGAAACTTATCTCACATATGGAAGAATTAACATCTTCTGAAATGGCACTTATGTTTAACGAGATAAAAATCTGCAATTATGATGACGTACTGGAAATATTCAACAGAGACATTTGTGGATTCGCTGACTTGAATAAGATGCTTATTCAGAAGTATGATAATGATGAGTATTATGCTTCTAAGGTATTGTGGTATGATGATGAAGTGCCTGAGGAACTAATACCTGAAGAAGAGAAATCAAATCTTGAAGAAAGGAGACAGTCATGATTTCAAAAGAGAGAATGTTCATCGTGGCGGGTAATATTGATGACTCTATAAAGAGTGTTACTCCTGTTTACGATATCAGTATATTTTCAAACTTTTTATTGTTTGAAGATTATATTAACACCATGCCCTACACGACGCTCTTCCGATCTTTAACACCACGCCTATCGTGCTTGGTTCAATTGTAATATCTGAGAGAGAACTTCCATTCACAAGCAGTAATATGGCAAGGCTATTGGATTTGCTTTCAGCTCCATTCTTAAAGTTGACTGGCTCATGTATCTACTTGATAGGTGAAGACACATCGAAGGATGCTGTAAGTTCATTCTTAGAAGATAACGGTATAGAAACAATAATCTTTTATCAGGGTGACTTATCATCCAGATTTATATCTGACATCGTGTCGGGTGCAGGACGTATTGCAGACGAAGCTGAGACTGAAGTTATTACTTATCGTATGCGTGCATCAGAGTATGCAGTTGCTCAGAATATAAAGAAGTATGAATCAGATGATAATACCTATGAAACTGATGAAGAGAGATTGTCTGAGATACCGGCAATAGAGGAGCCTATTATACAGGTGCCAAGCGTTGACATTATGTCAAACACTTACTATGTTGTAGGTAAGTTATCTATGGAGCGTACTTTGTTCACATTTATTGAGGCACAATACCTTTCATTAAGTGGAAAGACACTTATTGTTGAAAGTGATGTACAGTATCATAGGCTTACTGATATGGTACTTAAGTCATCCGTTGAGTTTGAGTTTATTGATATTGAGGACTTCAATGTAAACCCTACAAAGATTATACAGGACATTAAGGCTAGTTCTGCAAGGCTAATTATCATTGGATGTAAGAACAGGATTATGTTCGATTATGACTTCGTGTTCGATATACTCAGCAGTAACCTTATGGGATACGTTGATTTCTTCATTAAGGAATGTGATTTTACGCAGACACCGTATGGTTCCTACTATAATATTGTTTGTGCTGATACTGTACCTGATGTACTTGAATGCTGTAATTCATTAGTTTATGATGTAGATGAAGAGAAGGTAGTTATGATAGGTGTTCGTACGAACAGTAAGAATGAATGTAATATCACGTCTACAGAGATGACAGAAATAGTACGTATTGTTCTCGAGAAAAATAATCTTATTGCAGAGGTAGTTGAGGCAAACGGAATAAATCTTAGAGGGGAGGGAATTGTCTATGATGTATTTAGCATCATTAGTAGAGGAAACGAAAGACAAGGTTGATGGTTATAAATTCATTCATACTAAGTCTGAACTTGATAAAATCGTTGTAGACAACCTATCCTCTAATAAAGTAGTTATAAGGCAGGACTTCGCACATGAGTATTTTACGCCTACTGGTTTGATGGAGTACATTGATAATGTTCGTAAGATAAACTACAATATCGTTATTGAGCTCGACACAAATGAGGAAGTACTCACTCGTAATGCTATGATTGAGAAGATAGCTGAGTGTCGAAATCTGAGCGAGATTATCATGTTACAAGGTGCGCATGAAAAAGAGTTCATGGATACCCTTCGTTATCTGATTGATAGAAACAATTCTGACTTTAAGCAAATGTTGGCTTACTCAAATCAGGTGTCACGATTACAGGCTATTGTAGAAGGACTACAGGCTGAGATTGAAGAGAAGGAATATACTATTCAATTAGAGAGTGCAAACAAACTGTCTTATCAGTCAAAGTTCCATGCTCTTATTTCTCGAATAAACTACCAGTATAATGCTGGTGTTGATAAGAACAAACTCTTTCAGGTTGACAAGAATTCTTATGATAAGATTCTTTATATAAAGGAGATTTCGAGGGTTCAGTATACCGATACATTAGTGTACTACCTAAAAGAGATTATGAAGACATTATATGCAATGCCTACACGTATTCTCGTCATTGAAGGGTATTATGCTGAGGGTAAGATTCCTTTGTATCCTAATCTTGTTCCGCATCACAATCTTATTGAGCGTGATGTAATTAAAGGCGATGTACTAATGTTAGGCATGCAACCAAACATTATGCAGGATATTCTTAAGAACTCTTCGAATATATCTATCCTTATTATATTGGATAGAGGTGGATATTCAGTACCACACGTAACTGGGCCTAATGTAGAGATGCTTTATACAGTGTCTGACTTAAAGGATGTTCCAGAAGGTGTTCCTTTAGGCCGTGTTATCTCGTATGAGAATACAACGCAGTTCATAAAGTACATTAAAGACTTTGATAAGATGGATACTTCTGCAAGAATAAGTGAGTATTCGTCTATGAGTATTGTAAAGAACATCATTGCATTGCTCGAGAGAAAGTAACATTGCGACAGGTAGGGTGTTTTGTGCCCTACCTGCAATATGCATTAACTGCACTAAAAATTATTAAGTCTGAAACTGGAAGTAACAAACTAGCATATATAAGTGAAAGAAAATGAGTAAAGCTCATATGAATATAAAAATAGTTATTGAACGTAGTGTATTCAATGGAAAGGAGATATTTATGCCTGATTTGGAAAAGTTACTTGGGGCTGCAAGGAAGTCTTATATGCCTGATAATTCAGGAGATGCTTGTGAAGCTATACGAAAGGAATCAATAAATAAAGATTCAAGTCGTTCAGAAATTTTAGATTTTATTATGGTGTTCTTATGTGAGAGAATAGACCTTAAGTATAGTGCATTTAAGGGTGGTTACGTTCTTACCAAGTTGATTCCAGATGACGCAAGGGCAACAGAGGACATAGATTTCTCTGTATCAACGGAAGGACAGTACTATGATATTATTCCAGTGCTAACCGACTTAGGGGAGTATTTAACAAAGCTAGGAATAATAACATCTTACGAGGTTAAGCCTACTACTGGAGAACACTCCTCTGGTGGAATAACAATGCAAACAGATGGTAACACCAAGAACTTAAAGATAGATATTGGTTGGCATGATTTATCTTGGGGAATTGCTAATTGGTCTTGTGAAGGCTTCGAGTGTAGACGGTTTGAAGTAGAAAGAATGTTAGCAGACAAGATATCTACTATATACTCAAGAAAGAGGTTTCGTCGAACTAAGGACATATATGACTTTTATATTCTTACGAATAACTTTGATGTTGATATGGAAAAGTTGCGTAAGTACGTTGAGTTAAGAGGTTTGATTGATTGGAGTGCTGACCCATTCAGAGAGGTTATTATGGTAGAGTATGGTAAGGCGTATAACGCACTCAAGGTGACTACAGTTAAAGGTGAGGCAATACAGAAGCCACCTTTCGATATTGTTATTGGACAGCTTCAATCATTTATGAATAAGTATGAAACGGGATGTAAGTGGAACCATCTTACAAGAACGTTCAGTTAGGAGATAACATGGATAAGGCTATCGAGGTTGCTGAAGAAAGAGATTACCCTGTAGTGATTGTTGGGTTCGATGCTTTAGCAAGAAATGGACTTGTGTCTGGTTATAATTCAGCTGTGATTAATACCAACCATAAGTTTATGAATAAGGTGCAGGTCAATGGACTTATATTTGAATTTTACCATTTATGGGATAATGAAAATTATCTTACAGAGATAAGTCCGAATCTGTACCTACCTACTGCTGAACGTGCAATAATTGATTGTATGGTTTGGCAGAAGGAGAACATGGACGAGGGTTTTCTAATAGAGGCTTTACAAACTTATCAGTATAACGGACATAAGGTTGAAGACCTTTATGAATGTGCTGACCATTATTTGGTACCACACGAAGTTGTTGATTATTGGTGGAAGGAAGCCGAAGAGGAAGATGATATGTCTATGGGATAAAAGTAGTTGGAGGTGAGTAAATGTCACTAAGAGACAATATAAAGGCTGAGTCACAGAAGAAAGCCGAGGAAGTTCAGAGTGAAGAACAAATCGAAGTGGCATACAATGAGTTTGGTGAGGTAGACGAAGAGAAGACACAGAAGAATATTCGTAGTGCTGTAAAGCGTTCTACTGAGAAGTATAACGAGGGTAAATATAAGCCTGAGCGTTTTATGTGGCTTAAGATGTGGATATCCTATCTTGTCAGCCTCACGATGAAAGATAGAGGCAAGATACCAGACAATATTGGTGATAGAGTTTTAATCACTAATAATATGTACATTACAAAATTGTATATGTCTACAATCATTCACGTATACGAGTTGGGAACGAACACTCCCATAACACTTATTGGTGTACTTAATAGTGCGTTGAGAGATAGAGGAAACCGTGCTATACTTGATGCTACATTCAAGAATAGTAATTATGATTTCGACCCTAGGAATTCAGGTTTACAATCTCGTATCAGAATGTGGGAGAATAACTTGGATTCTGATGTTGCTACTCGTAGAATGAAAGAAAGGTCTGCAAGGTGTCTATACACTGTAAAGGTTGCCGAGTCTGGTAAGCAATTAAAGAACACACGTGTGTACTTAACATTGCGTGCTAAGGACATACAGACTTTAACCAATGCCGAGAAAATTATTTACGATATGCTTGGTTCTATGGGGTGTACATATATGCCTGCACATGGTACTATAAGGAATGACTTAGAGTATATATCTTTATTTGGTGGTAGAAACTATGACTTAAAAGGAACAGTTCCTGTAATGACAACTAATGTTGTGTTATCACAGATAGTGCCAAACTGCGGTTCTTACAATGATAAGAAGGGTTACTACGTAGGACAGAACATCCTTAATGGTTCACCATATTACATTGACTTCTGGGATATTACGGTTGCACGTAATATGTATGCTGTTGCTCCATCAGGTGTTGGTAAAACTGTATTGGCATTAAACCTTGCACAGTCTGCATACGAGAACGGTTCAGCGTGTGTATTTATGGACATTAAAGGAAATGAGTACACTAATTTCATAAACGCCACAAATGGTTATACTGTATCACTGCGTCCTATGGCAACAGAGTATATAAACAGTTTTGTTATGCACAAGGAAGATACAACACAGGAAAATGCTGAGGCTTATTTCAAGTCAAGAGTTGCATTCTCTAAACAGCAGATGATTATTCTGTCTGGTGTTAGGGATAGGGAAACACTCCTAGAGTTAGAGGAGTTGTTAGATGAATTCCTCGATACGCTGTATATAACTGTTGGTGCAATACCTACGAACATGAACTCATGGTCGAAGACAGAGGAGTTAAATCCTTATGAAGTCTTCGATAGATTTGAAAGGTATCTTACACCGCAGAAGAGAGCACAGTACAATATCCATAAGACGGTTATTGGAACTATGAGAATGTACATGTCCTCAACTGGTTCAAAGTCTTATGTTTTCAAGCGTGAGTTTGATTATTCGAAGATATTGTCAAGTGATACTTTATCATTTGACTTTGGAATACTGGGCGATACAAGTGCGTCAGATATTGATGAGGATTTGTTTAGGCTTAAGTTTTTGTATATGTCAAAATTGAATGGAGACTTTACGACAAGGAAGTACGCAGAGGGCAGACGGACTTTTAAAGTACTTGAGGAATCACAGGTTGTGTCTGACGAAGTTATGCATATGTACGTGCAGGAATATACATTAAGACGTTCACAGAATCAGGATACCTTATTACTTGGTAACTCTGTTCAGGCATTGCAGAATAATGTAATGTCTAAGTCACTTATCGAGAACACGCGTGGATTGTTTATTGGAGAGCTTACAACAGATGCTCGTAAGGTGGTTATTGAACAGTTTGGTTTACAACATCTTGAAGACCACATCAAAGTTCCAGGAAGTTCTAACAGGTATAAGAATTGTTTTGTGTTTATAAACAATATGCAGAATAAACATCTGTATCCTATCATTCAGGTTGAGATTGAGAAAGATGAGAATGATAAACCACGTAAGTACAAAGTTAACACACCGGTCAAAGAAAAGAATATTATGTCCGGTTCATAGGGAGTTTACTCCCTATAGAATAGATTGTTATTCAACCATCTATTCTAAATATATTAAGGAGGAATATAAAGATGATTGAAATGTTTGGAGTAACATTGAGACAAATGGGAAGTGAGGAACGCAGTAAGTACGATACTGATTGTCTCAGAGCGTTGTGTGAAGTGTCTACAAATCATGAGGGTCTGTTATTATGTCTTTCGTTTATTGATAATGAGGACAAGCTTCCACAGCATGGTATTATTATGAATTATGAATATGATTCATATGAGGCAGTAAAACTGAACAAGGCTTACGTGAACGAATTAACCACAGTAAAAGGCGATATGCCTAAGCATGATTGTTGGTTATTCATCAGTGTGAGAGAGTCTATGACTGATGACATCCGGAGTAACGATAGAACATTCTATGTCTATAACGGAATGCTCTTAAAGGAAGAATAAGGTGAAATAATGAGTAATATAGATAACTGTGTATTTATGGCAAAACGAATGCTGACGGATAGTATTTGGAAGTCAGCTAATATTGAAGGGTTAGGTACATCGTATCCAAACACAGAATGTATCTTAAATAACATACCTGTTAATACTACATGGGAGGAAAGTACATTCATTACTAACATGAATAGGGCTTGGAGGTTTATACTCGATAACATCAGCGTAAAGAACGATTTATTGTTTCTTAGAAGCTTGCATGAGGTTTGTTGTAAAATGTTAGCCCGAAATGCAGGAGAGTTAAGAACAGGAACAGTTAGGATTGGAGGGTGTACCTACATACCAGACATTCCAAATATTGAGGATGTATATAATGCGTTAAATAGCATTGATAACATTAAAGACCCAATTAACAAGGCTATGGTTATGTTTTGCTATTTAACAAGGTCTCAATTGTTTTGGGACGGGAACAAACGCATGGCGCAGTTAATGACTAATAAGATTCTTATTGAGAATGGTGTTGGTATTCTTAATTTTAAGATTGATTTAATTCCAGATTTGATTAATCATTTAGTCAAGTTTTACGAGTCAAACGATGCATATGAATTATGCAGCTTCATACACAATAATTGCATAGATCTTGTGTAAAGGGAGATTGAGATGTATATACAGAATGTAGATAAAGTAGCCAAGACACATGACAAACGAACACACATAACATGTATGCCTAAGGTTAAGGAGAAACCAGAGGATAGAGGATTCGATACTATGTATCATGAATTAATTGACCAAGGACGTACTAATAATAAATTTAATTAAGTATAAGGAGATTGAGATTATGAGAGTATTAACTACAGACACAAGAGACAATTCATTAGTAGCAAGCGAGACAGATTCTATTTACGTAGTACAAACTGTAGAAGCGTACAGTTCCTATTCTGAGGAGTGTATTAACGCTTGGCAGTTTATTTCTGTGATTAACTTTAAGAGTGACAATGATGATTACTATGTTATCTTTAACAGCGTCGAAGAGGCAAATAGTTTGGTTTACAAGGCTTTCACAGAAGGTATTGTAGACCTGTCTGCGTACGGAGATAGAACATTTGTAAATCCTGACGAAACAGACATTGGTGCAATTGACGCGTTATATGATAGTATGATTATATAGTCTTACAGGAGGATTACGATATGATACTTAAAGAGTTATTTGATAAGATAAAGAAATACATAAAGCGTATGCTACCTATCGTTGTGATTACGTATTTGACTTTATATGCGTTGTTTAATGGGTTAATTACGGAACTCATTAATGTAGTTACTAAGTTCTATATGGATGCATTATCATTTATACCTAATAAGTATATACGCTTTGCTGTTGCGCTCATACTATTATTCTGGGCTATAAAAGCGTGTTATAATAAATTTTCTATTAGTATCCAGAAGGATATGACTAAGATAACCGAGGAGGAAAAGAAGAAATGAATTTAGGACTTATGACTTATGACGATGGAATACTTACTATAAATAGTGGTACTTCTAAAATGTATTTTCCTATTGATGAAGAGGGTGCCGGAAAGATTATGAAGTGTGTGCGTCAGGCGTATAAGACACCTGACGACTTTATGAATAAACCGGTTGAAATTCAGAAACGTATGGCTGAACTTGAGGGAAAGAATACAAGAGAGGCTGCTCTTGAATATGCAAAGCTTGATGGGTATATTGAGATTATGCATGTTGACGGTATCACATTGTTCGTTAAGTGTGTAATGCAGGAATGGAAGTTGTTTGCATTCAAATACATATCTGACTGTCTGCCTAATACACATGGTAGTACACAGGTAAATATCACTATGCAGGTTTAGGGGGTTCTACATTGTGATTGGGTTTAAGGTAAAAGTTTTGGATATTAGCCAGAAGAACAAAATAGTATTTGTTGATTTCGATGACTATGCCGGTGCTGATGGTACAGACTCCAAGATTAAAGTAATGAAACGCTATGCAGATAAGTATGGGGTTGAACGTGACAACGTAATGCTTATTGACGATTCGAAGGAAACTTTGTATAAAGCAAAGAAAGAGGATTCAAAGCGAGGACTCCTATGGAGACTATGCTTAGTGAAATTTGGTAGGTGTTGCTATGAAGTATGAAGAGAAAGTTACATACAGGACTACTGCTAGTGGTGGGCAGGAGACCATCACTGAAATGGTTCCTGTCTATAACAGACTCGAAAAAAGAGCGATGCGTAGAAGGGCAATGAAAGATTCACCAAAAGTGACTAGTGAAAAAGGTGTCTTGCATGGCCTCATGTTTATAGTCAAACATCCAACGTTTTGTTTAATAGTAGTTGGGCTAATTGCTATATTTGCTGTGTATATGATATCATCAGCAAACTCTATGCTTAACGAGCTAGTAGAACAGTATACGTCTTTAACAGCTAGAAAGGATGATTCTAAGTATAGTTTCGATAAAAGATTATTTTACATAACTGTTAATGCTGATGGAACAAAAACTGTTACATTCGGGTATAAGAGTGAGGTAGCACAAGAAGATGCAGAAGAAGCGGCTGAACAAGCAGGCAATACTGGAACGTCTCCAAATGTAGATTATACAGTATCAAATGCTAATGGTCATCCCGTTGACAGTCATACCCTCGATGATAAATCTTACTTCATGGAAGGTGATGGTAATATTGCTAATAAAAGCTATAATTCTGTTAATGCCGAGAAGATATGGTATTTCATGAAAGGGTATGGTTATAATGATTTCGCGGCAGCGGCTATTGTTGGTAGTGCATTAATTGAGTCAGACCTAAATCCTCACATAGGGAAAAATAGCAAGTATACTGGGTTATGGCAAATGGGTGGCGGAAGAAAAGACAATATGTTAACTTTGTATAACACAAGTCAGTCAGAAGATGAAGCAATAAAGGCACAGTGTTTATTTACAGTATATGAAGTTAGGGCTGGTAAGGGAGATAAGTACTACGATAGTGGTGGAGCATTTAATTGCAATGTTGAAAAGATGAATGATCCATATACTTATTACTCTGCAGTTGTGTCTGGTTCTGTGAGAGATTCTGCAGTTAATGATGATGTCGAGTATATAGAACTTTGTACATTTCTATGGACACAAAAGTACGAGCGATGTGTTACTGAAAATAAACCATGGAATTTTAGTAACAGAGTAAATGCGTATCAGGGGTTTGCAAAGAGAACAAAGGCCGCTCAATATTTCTATCATAAGTTCAGTGGAAAGGAGCCTGGAGAGGAGATGAAAGTATGGTACGAATACGGTTACAACGCAAGACCTTAAGTGCGGTGCTAATTGTAGTAGTCGTTGTCATAATCTTGCTGTTTTTAGGATTTTGGGTTATCAATACAAGTCATAAGTCTTATGAAGATTATGCCGGTTCCAATGAAGATGCGTATTATTCAAACATTGGTAAAGATTCATATGATTATGAAATTAGGAATCAAGTAGATGAAGATAATGCTGTGGTAGATGGTATAAAAGAATTCTTAGGATATAATTCTTATGATATATCTGATATCACTGACATACATTATTATGACACATATTACGGAACTGAAAAGACTGTTGACGTTTACTCAGTAACAGTGAACAATGAGGAGCTTCTTATAGGATATGATGGAGATTCATTCTCTATAGTAACTGAGTAAATAGGAGGAACTTAACTTGAGTAATGACTGCAACAAGAGAGCAAAGAAAGCTGCAGTGGCGCCTGCACTATTACTTATTGTATGTATAGTGTTATTGGTGTTGGCAAAGATGTCATAGGAGGAATATGAAGATGAGACTTACAAAGGCAATACCTATTTGTGTAATGGTAATTTTCCTTTTAGGATTATTTTATTGTGCAGATAGTGCAGATGAGGAAACAGTACAGGCAAGTACGGTAACGACGCCTACTGTTGGACAGAATGTTGTTCCTGCTGTAGAACAAGTTATTGAGACTATCCCAGTAGTTGAAGATAACAATGAAGTTATTATCGATGCCAAGTTGTTAACAGTATATCCGGAGAATATTGCTAGTGAAGTATATGACTATATGTACACTACGTGTTTAAATAATGGATACCATGAGTGTACTATCTTCGATATACTTGATGGAGATGATTATATCTTCTTACATATCGTGTTCGACAACATCCAATATAAGGGTGTTAATGTTGATAAAGACCCAATAGATATTTATGAGGTTTATGACTGTAGACTAACATCAGATTTTATAGAGTATTGGGAATATAATTAAATGAAAGAGAGGATACAATGTGAGGAAGTCGAAAAGGAAGTTTAATGAGATACGAGCAGTAATAGTAGTGTGTTCTGCGACGTTTGTGTTTAATATGTATGGATTGATTGCAGGATTATTAGATGTGAATAACAAGCCTATGATTATGACAGTCCGTGCAGTAGAGCCTACTATAACGTCATTGCAGAGTACATACTCAGAGATGCAGAACGCTATGGATTTGTCTATTGATTTGAGAGAGGATATCTGTAGTTACGAAGGTGTCGAAATTGAAAGAAATGTAATTCCGTTCACACGTAGTGAAGAGCAGATTGGAGCAGTTGTAGAAAGTATATCAATTCGCAATAATCATGGTGAGTATATATCTACAAGTGAGATTACAATCTACATAGAACCATTACTCGAATTATTCGATGAAAAGGATGAAAATCCGGAATGGGACACAAAAGATAAAATAGACACACTACAGGTCTTATGGGAGTTCTTAGTCGAGCAACAAGGAATTCCTCCAGAAAATGTTGCCGGCATTTTAGGTAATATCTACGCAGAAGGTCACTTCGCTGAACAGCAGGGAACTGGCTTATATATATCAGACATTGAACAAGCAAGAGTATTACTTGGTTCTGGAAAGGTCGGTTATGGGTGCGCACAATGGACATATCACGAGCGACAAGATAGTTTGCTTGATTACTATGAACTTGCATACGAGTTGTTTCCTAATGACTGGGATGCTGTAAGAATAACAGCAGAATGCTGTATGCTTCTTGAGGAGTGTAAGGCTTACGAGGTATTCGAAGATATCTATATTGCCACAACGTTAGAAGACGCTGTTGGTAGAGTAGCTGTTGTTTATGAGTCTTATGATGGATGTAAATCTCAATGGAGTAAGTCAGACGGGTTGTATCACTTAGTAGAGGATTCCGGAAGTGGTGCGACACGATTACGTTACGCAAACTCTATTTATAACTATTTCATGGAATAGAGGTTTATTATGGGTGAGGTAAAGAAGTTATTTATTGTAATTCAGGTTTTAGCATTAGCAGTATGTTTATGTGTTAAACCAGATGTTATCAGTGTTTACGCAGATAGTTCTGATTACGTAGAATCGGTAAGTTTAAACACACGGTCAGTAGTTTCTATAGACGACATATTTGGTGAATACATGTCTACAGTAGATGAGAATATTTATTACTCATTGTCCTCTGTAAATTCATCAACCTTAATATCAATATATGGCGCGTATGACACGCCTATGTTCAACATGGCAAAGGAAACTATTAACCCCTGTATGGCATTTGCTACAACATGGGGTGAAGCAGGCTCTTCCTATAAAGGAATAAGTCTCACAACTGTAATGGATTTCAATCCTAATACTTATGTTGAAGAAATTGACTGGATAACACTTACCTCAAACTTGGAACAGGTTGACAGCGCTTGGTATATAACTAATGCCAAAACCAATTATAATACCAATACAAATGGTAATGCTTACCATATGCCTAATGCTTTATTGCAGTGTCCAAAGGGTGGAGGTAGGTCTACGTCGTCAATGGTTGGTTTAGGTGTTGGTCCATACCAAGTAACGTCTTCTGATTGGGACAATTGGAATTTAGACAATAGAGTTAATCCTGTTTGGGGATTCAAAGACTCATTAAGAAAATGTGGAACGAGTTGGATAAATTGCGGAATAACTCCAATAAGTGATTTAACGGTTTATGCATGTTTATCGCTTGGTCACCAGGGTGGTGGTCTTATTAACTATGATTTTGGTAAGGAGTTAATAAATGTAATAAACAGGAGAGATGTTCAAGATGCATTCAATAAAGTTGGTTATCAAATGTATCTTGACACAAAAGAGAAAGCATACAACAATAATATATCGTTAAATGATATAAACGTGTCTGCTTATTTAACACAGTTGGAAAGTGTAACTGGGATTGACTTTTCAGATTATACAGGTGGTGTAGGTTCTACGAATAAGGGTAACTACACTGCTACGCATTGTTTGCGTTATGTATTCTACAAGTATTATTACACATCAGGACTATAGGAGGTATTATGAGGAATAATAAGTTGTGGAAAGTATTCAGCTTTATTATTGCTGCTACCTTTATAGTCATTTGTATATATCTTATGATTGGCTCTGGTAGTAGCATGTTAATACTTAAATCGTATGATGCTGTTAAACCTGACAGTACATCAGGGTTTTCAAAACAGCTACAGTTTGTGGAGTCTTATACGAGAGTAACGCAGGACACTACGTTAGCACAAAGACTCGGTATATCTGAAGAAGATGCAGAGGCTATGGCAAATGGTGAAACAATAAGAGACCAAGGTGATGGTGATAGCAGTGGTCCTACAACAGTAACTGGTACAGTTACGGACACAGATATAACGGCTATTGCTAAGGCTATCTGCCAGTCTTATTTGGTAGAAGGTGTAGATAAGATATACTCGAGCAAGAGTACTGACCCAACAAGCACAGTACCATATAATGATGTTACCTATAATGGAAAAACGGTAAAGCCATATATTATTAACAATCACTACATGCGGTGTTGTAATGGGTTATGTAGTTCTATATCAGTTTTACTTGGAGTTAATGTAGGTTCATCGTCGTTTAGATATATTTCTTGTGATGATTTCAAAACAAGTTATGGAACTAGCGTTTCTTTCGATAACAGCTCAACTTTTGGTATTCTAAAATGTGGAGATGTTATTTGTGTTAGTGGTCACGTGGAAACGGTTGTGAAAGTTACTGATGATAAAGTCTACATAGCGTCAGCTGGTAAAACAGATAGTATAAAGGAAACAGCAGATAAGGGTTATTGTAGAGAGTTTGAAAAGACAAAGACACTGAGTAGTTTTTATAATTCTTACTGGCCAGGTGGTGTTTTAGCGATAAGGAGACCTTGAAACATGAATAAGAAAATTATATCACTAGTTATGCTAATTACAGTTGTAGTTGGTATAGTGCTATTAGTGTGTTTAGCAAGTAACAATACAAACAGTTACGAAGATTATACTGATGAAAGAGTATTAAAGGAAAGTATCTTAGATATGCTTGACTCTGCAAGTTTGTATAATACTTATGGTATAGATTGTACGTCAATATCCATTGATGATATTTATTTGACAGATGATGGTAAAGCATATGTCTACGTGACAGGCAGTGATGGAACTCCATACAAGGTGACTGTAGAAGGCAATTCTGTATACGTTGATGTCATTAGTACAGATTCTATTGAGGCACCTATATAAATTGAGGTAATCAGTTATGAGTAAATGGATGAAGGTATTAGCGGTACCATTGTTAATAGCTGTATCTCTTACATTCATTTATCTCGTAATTGATTATGGGAATTCTGATGATATGATTGAGAGGTACGATGAAGTAAAGCCTGATAGTACTTCTGGATTCTCAAAGACATTACAATTTATGATGGGTTATACGTGTACTACTGGTGACACGTCTTTGGCCTTAAAGATTGGTATCTCTGAAGAGGATGCTGAAACTATTGTAAATCCTGGTTCTGGTGATACAGGTGAATGGAAACCACCAACAGTCAGTGCGTCCGTTGAACAGATTATAAATATGAGTGATAAACAGGTATGGGAATTAATATCTGAAGGAAAGTATTCTTCTTATGATGAAGCGAACAGAGCAGCTAAGGCTAACCCATTGACAGAGAAGGCATTCTGGTCAGGTCTATTAGTTCAGGTAGAAGTTCCTGTATGGAAATGGTCAGATGATTCTAAAACAAGTAAGATGTCTTCTACTACGAAAATACAGGTTAATAAGTATTTAGCCGAATACTATAAGTCATACATGACAGATTTGTATAATGCTCCAGAACAGTATGTTATATCTTTAGTTGGCGGGTTTAACTTCAGACCAAAGAACACGGCTAGTGGGAAGTCTTCTAATTATTCTGGGCATAGCTTTGGTGCAACGTTGGATATAAACTGGAATACTGATGGAATGGGTCTTGGTGAAACACCGTATAACGCATCTAGTATTAGCGAACCTTTAAAGTCTGAGGTATGCACAGTCGGTGGCAGTTGGTATAACATAGCGAAAACGTATAATCTGGACTGGGGTGGATGTTGGAGTAAGAGTAGCTTAGACCCAATGCATTTCAGTCTTGTAGGTGATAGAAACAAAGACACTAGAAAGTTTGAGATGAAAGTAACAGGGAGATAATCATGAACATGAAAGTAAAGATAATTTTATCTATAACACTGATTGTGTGTTTAATTGTAGGTATAGTCATATACTCAGTTAGTAGTAAAAAGAATTATGACGAATATACTAGTAATGAAAGTGAGAGAGTTCCACAGGAAGGGGTTTTAAACGAAGAAACATACTTGGACGCTGTGGTGTCAGTAATGGTAGATAACCCTATAAATTATTATGTTTCAGACGATGCTATTGTAAACTTTAATGAACTTGACGGTTATGAGCTTACAGGCTACGAGGAGGTAGACGGAAGTTATTCAGATGGATACACGGATGGCTGGGTGATGTCTACTGATACTGAGTTTTATTGTCATATAACATTTGAATGTAATGATGGTAAGATGACTTACATAAATTTTGAAGTTATACCATATGAGGAGTAATGGGAGGCACATTATGATATTAAAAATTTTAATGGGAATCGGGGTAGTTCTGTATATTGGTATTGTATTAGTTATTGGTGCAATCATGATGTATGCATCAATAACAGATATGGATTAAGGAGGTCTTATGAAAGTTAATAAAGTGATGGTAGGTGCTGGAGCTGTAGCAGGTGTGCTTACGGTACTTGCATGTGTAAAAGAGTTACGTGGTAGAAAAGAAGAGTGTACTAAGAGTGAGGATGAGTTAGAGTTGGCGGATATCTTTACCAATGTAGATGACATGTTGGTAGAACTCCCAGTGTCTTTGCTTAGTGCTATATGTACATCAAAAGATGAATTATATAATAACGTTGGAAGAATGCATTATGAGTATTATGACCCGATACGCGAAGCTGCTCACTTCTCCGAGATTGCTTTTGGAACTGAGTGTGTAGTATACCCAAATATTTGTGATGGTGTTAACTACAGATTTGGAGGTGGAGATGTTTAAGTACATGTGGAATAAAAATAAGGCGCTTATGAAGATTGCTATCATACTGATTATTGGTATTCTAATTATGGGAGTTCTTCTCATTGTAGATTCTATTCAGAAAGCGAATAGGAGTAGCAGCATCGTAGGTGATACACTTATTGAGAATGATGGGCAAATAAATGCTTATGATGTAGATGGCTTAACGGATGAGCAGATTGAAGAACTGCTAACGGACACCGTAAGACAAATGAAGATCGGAAGCATGTATGACAAGAAGCCGAGGGATGAATAAATATGAACCACGGAAATTGCGA
>OOCQ01000088.1_pt1 | contig 76337 bp, 67 predicted proteins | sample 1671121 | NCBI WGS metagenome assembly OOCQ01 (sample SAMN06348124, study PRJEB24527) | human gut metagenome | biome: human gut; feature: ankylosing spondylitis patient; material: feces | host: Homo sapiens | place: China | collected 2015-10 | reverse complement strand
CCAACGACCCCCTGATTAACAGTCAGGTGCTCTAACCAACTGAGCTATTGAAGCATTATTGCTATCGTTCTTGATTGCGGTTGCAAAGGTATGACGTTTTTGTGAAACCACCAAATATTTTATGAGAAAAGTTTAGATAAAAGCTAAAAAAAGATGTTTTTTATTGTATTTTCCTCAAACCACACCTTATTATATATATTATATGGCATATCTCCTTATATTATATTGCTAATCTTTGAAGTCAAGAGACAGCTCGCCACTTCCAAGAAGATTATAGCTCATCCTGTGGTATGGCGTCACCCCGTGAAGACGTATCGCCTCACGGTGCTTCTTCGTTGGGTATCCTTTGTTGCTCTTCCAGTCGTATTGCGGAAACTCCTCGGCAAGGGCATCCATATAGTCGTCACGATATGTCTTTGCAAGAATACTTGCTGCGGCGATGGCGAGATATTTGCCGTCGCCTTTCACTATGGTTGTGTACGGCAGGTCTTTATATGGCTTGAATCTGTTTCCGTCAACGATAACCGCCTCCGGACGGGTCTTCAGTTGGTCAAGAGCACGGTGCATGGCAAGGAAGCTTGCGTTAAGGATGTTTATCTTGTCAATCTCCTCAGGAGTGACGATGCCCACGGCCCATGCCACGGCGTCCCTCTCAATAATCTCCCGCAGTTCTTTCCTCTTCTTGTCGGTAAGCTTTTTGGAGTCGTTGAGCATCTCGTTCTTGTAGTCGGGCGGTAGTATGACGGCGGCGGCATACACGCTTCCGGCAAGACAGCCTCGCCCTGCCTCGTCGCATCCTGCCTCTATCATGTCTTTGTAGTAATGGCTTTCAAGCATAACGTTTTTTGTTTATAAATAATATTTTGTTAGTTGACAAGTTGACGAGTTGACGAGTAGACAAGGAGGTTTGTCTTGCTTGTTTGGGGCTTGTAACCAGCGGTTGTCAAGGAAAACAAATTTCCTCGTCAACTCGTCAACTTGTTAACTCGTTAACTGTCTCGCAAGTTTGAAACTTGCGGAACTTTTATTATAATACGTCGAATTCCGTCCTTTATTGTGCTGGATAAAGGATAAATATCGGTGCGGATATGTTGTACAAACGCAAAAAAGCAGGAAACGAGAGGCGTAAGTCGTGGAAATTTTGTAGATTTGCAACTCATAATCATACTAAAAAGAAAACAACAGCGAAATGAAAAAGATATTTCTATTTACGGCCTTTGTGTCAGCCTTGGTCTTCGGCACCGTTAAGGCACAGGATGATAAGGACCACAACTTCATGGTGTCAAAGAATATCGAGATCTTCAACGAGATCTATCGTTACCTCGATATGATATATGTAGACACGCTGGATGCCAACGAGGTTATCGGCACAGGTATAAGGGGGATGCTGAACTCTCTCGACCCATACACTGAGTATTATCCGGAGAGCGAGGTGAACAAGCTCAAGAAGATGATGACCGGAAAGTATGTCGGTATAGGAGCTGTGATACGTCAGAACATGCAGCTTGGCAGAGTTGTCGTTGATGAGCCTTATGAAGGCAGTCCTGCTGCGGAAGCCGGACTGAAGAAGGGCGACATAATACTGAGCATCGACGACACAACGATGACAGACAAGAACACCAGTTATGTAAGCTCCCATCTGCGCGGAGACCCAGGCACAACGTTCATTCTGAAGATAAAGCGCCCGTCTACAGGCAAGAAGATGCAGATGAGAATAACCAGAAGGGCGATAACCCTGCCTTATCTGCCGTACTATGGTCTTCGTCCAGACAGTATCGGCTATATCAATCTGAACAGTTTTACCGACGGATGTGCGAAAGACGTGCGCCGTGCCTTCATCGACCTTAAGCACAGAGGGATGAAAGCCCTTGTGCTGGACCTGCGCGGCAATGGCGGAGGTTCGGTAAGCGAAGCCGTGCAGATTGTGAATATGTTCATACCGAAAGGCGTGACCCTTGTCCGTACAAGAGGAAAGATGAAGAAGATGAACAGTGACTACAAGACCACCGTCGAGCCGATAGACACGGTTATGCCGATGGTAGTAATGGTGAATGGTGAGACGGCTTCTGCAAGCGAGATAACGTCGGGAGGCTTGCAAGACCTCGACCGTGCCGTGGTCCTCGGCACGAGGACATACGGCAAGGGACTTGTGCAGGTGCCGGTAGACCTGCCATATAACGGACAGATGAAGCTCACCACGGGAAAATACTATATCCCGAGCAACCGTTGTATACAGGCCATCAACTACAAACATGCCCACGGCGGCTATACGGAGCATATCCCGGACAGCCTTACACGAGTGTTCTATACTAAGAACGGAAGGGAAGTCCGTGATGGTGGCGGCATAAAGCCGGACATAGAAGTGAAGCCCGACTCGCTGCCGAACATCGCATACTATCTCAGCGTTTCAGGACTCGATTCCACGGAAGTGCTCCTCAACTACGAGATAGATTATATTGCCAAACATCCTACAATCGCTCCGGCAGGGAAGTTCGAGATAACAGATGAGGAGTTTGAGGACTTCAAACAGCGTGTCCTTGCCAGCGGTTTCAAGTACGATGCCGAGAGCGGAAAGGAACTCGACCGCTTGAAGAAGATAGCCCAGTTCGAGGGATATTATGACGATGCCAAGCCGGAATTTGATGCTTTGGAACAGAAACTCAAGCATAATCTCGCCAATGACCTTGAAAGAAACAAGCAGCTGATAAAGCAGATAATGGCAGCCGACATAGTGGCGGCATACCATTGGCAGGCGGGAGCGATAGAGAATAACCTGAACTACGACAAGCAGATGAAAGAAGCATGCCGACTGCTCAACAGTCCTGCGGAATACAGAAGCCTGCTTATGCCGTCAGGTAAGGATAAACGGAAATAATTAATTATAATTTTAATTTTTTATTGCTTACTCATATTTTTGCATTATCTTTGCATAAATAAGATGTCGTGAATGGATTGTATGTCGTATTGTGGCAAACAGTTCATGTGGCAATATAAAAACAAACATTATGCAGACAAGAAGTCATTTGTCAGTTCTGGTACACGACCAGGCAAAGAAGTACGGCAATCGGGAAGCCCTTATTTATAGAGATTTCGGTAGCAAGACATGGAAGTCATATTCGTGGAACGAATTTTCTGATAAAGTAAAAGTTGTTTCCAATGCGCTGCTTAACATGGGAGTTAAGCCGCAGGAGAACATAGGTATCTTCTCTCAGAACTCCGTACAATATATCTTCAGCGATTTCGGAGCTTGGGGAGTGCGTGCCGTTACTATTCCTTTTTACGCAACGAGTAGTGAGCAGCAGATACAGTTTATGATAAACGATGCCCAGATCCGCTTCCTCTTCGTCGGAGAGCAGGAGCAGTACGACAAGGCGCACCGTACGCTTGCCCATTGTCCTACGCTGGATAGAATCATCATCTTCGACAAATCGGTGAAGATTAATCCCAATGACCCCAACGCCATATACTTTGATGATTTCCTGAAGCTCGGAGAGAACTATCCGCGCCAGTCGGAAGTAGAGGCCCTTTACAAGGCTGCTAACTATGAAGACCTGGCCAACATACTGTATACAAGTGGTACGACCGGCGACAGCAAGGGTGTAATGCTCAGCCATCTGCAGTATCATGCCGCCTTGGAGGCAAACGACCGTGCTGTGCATGTCACGGAGAAAGACCGTATAATGAACTTCCTTCCCTATGCCCACATCTTTGAAAAGGGATGGACACTGCTCTGTATCTCCGAAGGTGCAACGCTGATAGTGAACACCGATCCGCGGGAGGTCCAGCAGTCGATGCGCGAGACCCATCCTACATGTATGTGTGCCGTTCCGCGTTTCTGGGAGAAGGTATATGCCGGAGTGCAGGAACAGATAGACAAGGCAAACCCCGTGCAGCGCAAGCTGTTCAAGCATGCTCTCGCCGTAGGCAGGAAACACAACATAGAATATCTGAGCCGTGGCAAGCGTCCGCCGCTCTCCCTGCATCTTGAATATGAGATGTATAACAAGACGGTGTTCAACCTCGTTCGTCATGAACTCGGACTTGAGCATTCAAACTTCTTCCCAACGGCAGGAGCCACAGTATCGTCACACGTGGAGGAGTTCGTACACTCCATCGGTCTTACCATGGTGGTGGGCTACGGACTGACCGAGAGCCTCGCCACGGTGTCCTGCGACCGTGTCGGAGAGCAGCCTTACACCATAGGCTCGGTAGGAAGACCAATCCATAACATACAAGTGAAGATAAGCGATGAAGGCGAGATATGCCTCAAGGGCGACACCATAACAAAGGGATATTACAACCGTCCCGACATTACGGCTCAGTCGTTCGACGAGGAAGGCTTTTTCAAGACCGGCGACTCCGGATACATGAAAGACGGTGAGCTGTTCCTGAAAGACCGTATCAAGGATCTGTTCAAGACTTCAAACGGAAAGTATATCGCTCCGCAGATGATAGAGGCAAAGCTCCTTGTAGACAAGTTCATTGACCAGATAGTGATAATAGCCGACCAGCGCAAGTTCGTCTCAGCCCTCATCATACCTGAATACAAGACCCTTGAGGAATATGCAAAGGCAAACGGCATAGTCTATAGCAGCCGCGAAGAACTGTGCGCAAGCGACAAGATACACACCATGATGATGGAGCGTATCGATACTTTGCAGCAGCAGCTTGCCCACTATGAACAGATAAAACGCTTTACCCTCTTGCCAAAGCCTTTCACTATGGAGAGCGGAGAGCTGACAAATACTCTGAAGATGCGTCGTAAGGTGATAAACGAGCATTATAAGAAAGAAATCGAAAACATGTACGCTGAATAGAAGATGATTACTCAGGAACAACTGAAAGACGTGTTGGAGCGCACGGAAGCCCTTCACCGTTATCTGGATATAGACAAGAAGAAGGTGGAGTTTGAGGAAGAACAACTCCGCACACAGGCTCCTGACTTCTGGGACGACCCTAAGAGAGCCCAGGAGCAGATGAAGAAGGTGAAAAGCATAGAGAAGTGGATCGTGGGATATAAAGAGGTGAAGACTCTTGCCGACGAGCTGCAGCTGGCTTTCGACTTCTATCATGATGAGATGGTAACCGAAGAAGAGGTTGACGAAGACTACAGCAAGGCGATAAAGGCTATCGAAGACCTTGAGCTGAAGAATATGCTGCGCCAGAAGGAGGACCCGATGGACTGTGTGCTGAAGATAAACTCCGGAGCCGGCGGTACCGAGAGCCAGGACTGGGCATCGATGCTTATGCGAATGTATATGCGTTGGGCTGAGTCTCATGGACATAAGGTTACGATCAGCGACCTGCAGGAAGGCGATGAGGCTGGAATAAAGAGCGTCACCATGGAGATTGAAGGTGGAGAATACGCTTACGGATACTTGAAGAGCGAGAATGGAGTACACCGTCTTGTGAGAGTGTCGCCGTTCAATGCCCAGGGCAAGCGAATGACAAGCTTTGCCAGCGTGTTCGTTTCCCCTCTCGTAGATGATACTATCGAGGTCTATGTAGATCCTTCAAAGGTAAGCTGGGACCTGTTCCGAAGCGGCGGAGCCGGCGGACAGAACGTCAACAAGGTGGAGACTGGTGTGCGTCTGCGCTACCAGTATACCGACCCTGACACGGGAGAAGAGGAGGAAATCCTTATCGAGAACACCGAAAGCCGCAAGCAGCTTGAGAACCGTAACAATGCCATGCGACTCCTGAAGTCACAACTCTATGACCGCGCCATGAAGAAACGTCTTGAGGCACAGGCAAAGATAGAGGCTGGCAAGAAGAAGATAGAGTGGGGTAGCCAGATAAGAAGCTACGTCTTTGATGACCGCCGTGTGAAGGACCACCGTACCAACTATCAGACATCGGATGTGGATGCTGTGATGGACGGTAAGATAGACGGTTTCATAAAGGCTTATCTGATGGAGTTCCCGGTAAATGATGAAGAGTAAGACAGATTTATCTAATAACGGAAATAATAACATATAAAACTTTAATACTATGAGTGAAAAAGGAAAAGCTCGCCGTGAACGCTATCAAGAGCGTCAGGCGAAACAGGGTGCAAAAGTGTTTAACTGGATTCTCGCATTGCTGGCTATCGGTGCCGTCGCATTCCTGATATTCTCTATAACACAAGGATAAGACTGATGAGCGGACTTGAAATAGAAAGGAAGTTCCTCGTACATAAACGTGGCGATGAATACAAGCGTGATGCGTATTCATCGTCACGCATTAAGCAGGGCTACATCTGTAGTGGTCATGGAAGGACTGTTCGTGTCCGAATCCGTGACACAAAGGGATATCTTACCATAAAAGGGCCGTCTATGAATGGCGGTATGACCCGCTATGAGTTCGAGAAAGAGATAACGCTCGATGAGGCTGAACATCTGATGCGGCTCTGCGAACCGGGTATAATAGATAAGACACGCTACCTCGTGAAGAGCGGCAGTCACACCTTTGAGGTGGATGAGTTCTATGGAGACAACGAAGGACTCGTTATGGCGGAAGTGGAACTCGGTAGTGAGAATGAGCCTTACGAGAAACCAGACTTCATAGCAGATGAGGTTACCGGCGACCGCCGCTTCTATAACTCTTATCTGCGACAGATGCCGTTTGCTGTATGGAAGAAGGATCTGCCTGAGGAGTTTCGTTAGGCGGATCAGATAGCTGACTATTAGTTTTGCCGATACTATGTTCTTCTTTGATAACTTCGGATTCTACAAGACCGACAGGATAGCCATTGCTATTCTTGTCATCGTGATTGCTGTCTGTGCCGTGATATTCAGTACAGGAGGCTCCGATGACAGCGGAATATTTGCTTCTGACGACAGTACACAACAGAAGGACGACGCTTCTGCAAGGGGCGGTGTGTCTGTAGCCGAAGGAGGAAAAGGATATTATTATGTGGAGGGAAGCAAGACACAGCTGTTTCCCTTTGACCCCAATACGGCGGACAGTACGCAGCTGTTGCAGCTCGGACTGCAGCCGTGGATGGTCAGAAACATATACAAGTACCGTGCCGCAGGCGGCGTATACCGTGAACCCTCTGATTTTGCCCGCCTGTATGGTCTGACATTGAAGCAATATAAAATCCTGGAACCTTATATCAGGATAAGTGAAGACTATAGGCCGGCGTCGGAGTTCTACTCTGATGACACCTATTCAGATTCCCATAATGCTGCGCATTCCCAGATACCGAGAGACTCCATGAAATACCCCTATAAGCTGTCTCCCGGCGAGACCGTTCTGCTGAATTCCGCCGACACTACGCAGCTGAAGAAGATTCCCGGCATAGGAAGTGCCTATGCCAAAGCCATCGTCAGACGACGTGAGAAGCTTGGAGGATTCTATAGCGCATCGCAGTTGCGTGAGATTGACGGCTTTCCGGAAGAGGCTTTGCGGTATGTAAAGGTGGATGCGTCAGCGATACGCAAGCTGAAAATCAACGTGCTGACGTACAGTCAGCTCCGCCAACACCCCTATCTGAACTATTATCAGGCACGTGACATTATTGATTTCCGACGTGTCCATGGACCATTGAAATCCATCTCCCAGTTGGAGATGATGGATTCATTTACCACCGAAGATATAAAGGCCATCAGACATTATATAGAGTTTTAGCGTTAAATAACATCGAATTGCCTCTGAAATCTTGTGCGTTAATCTTTTTTGGAGTAACTTTGTCCCATTGATTTATATAATATCAGGTAGAAAGAAGTGGTATTCAGCAAAACAGCGGGAAGCTCCATGACTTTTCATTAAATAGAATTTTACACGCAAGACAGATGATAAAATCAAGATTGTTCCTATTGCCATTGGCTGCATGTGCCGTGCTCACTTCCTGTTTCAAGGATGAGGAGCCTAATGCAGAATGTGACATACAGAAGGCTTTTGTACACATGGACAAGCCGGAAGACGTGTTTGCGCAGAAGAGCGATACGCTCGTTGACGTGAGGTCTAATGTTTCGGATGTGGTTTTTTATATCAAGCCCGGTGTGGATGTGTCGAAGATGGCACCGCAGTTTGAGCTTACTCCTGGTGCCACGATATATCCTGAGAGCGGCACGGAGTTTGACTTCTCTGACGAGAAGAAGGTTCAGTATACAGTCACTTCGGAAGACAAGTCGTGGAAACGGACCTACAACGTGAGCTTCGAGATAAGCGAGCTGCCTACGAAGTACGACTTTGAGAACGTTGAACTCTATTATGAAACGGATCCTAAAGACAAGGTCCTGAAGCCAAAGTATTATATATGGTATGACCTTAGTCCTAACGGAAAGAAGATATACGACTGGGCATCGGGAAATGCAGGCTTCAAGCTGAGCAACTACGATGGCAAACCGGAGATATATCCAACCGTGCCGATGGACGACGGAAACGGTCCGGAGGGCGGCAAATACGGTAAGTACGTGAAGCTGACTACCAGCGACACCGGTGCATGGGGCGTGATAGTAAACAGGCGTCTTGCCGCAGGTAACCTCTTTATCGGAGTATTTGACCCGCTGCCTGCCCTTACCAATACCTTGCTCTGCACCCGCTTCGGTTTGCCGTTCAGCAAGAAGCCGTTGCGCCTTACAGGATATTACAAATACAAGCCGGGGGAGAAGCTGCAGGACAAGAACGGAAAGCCTATAGAAGGCAAGATTGACCGTGGCACCATCTATGCCGTGATGTATCGCAACCATGACGCCAACGGAAACGCCATTGTGCTGAATGGCAACGATGTAAAGACCAATCCTAACATCGTGGCATTGGCTGACCTCGGCGAGATAAGCGAGACCCCGGAATGGAAGACTTTCAGCATCAACTTCGTATATTCCGCTGATTTGGATAAGGCTCTGCTCGAAAGCAACGGATACAGCATCTCTGTAGTATGCTCTTCAAGCGTGGAAGGCGACAAGTTTGAGGGTGCTGTGGGCAGTACGCTCTGCGTGGATGAATTGGAACTGGTTTTTGAATAACAAAAGAACAAGAAAATGAAGAAGACCATTATATCATTGCTGATGGCGGCAACGGCTGCAGTGCCAGCCTGTGCCGACGGCATATTCGACAATCTGAGATACGACCTGCGTGCCGGATATAATCTTGGTGGCACGGCACCTATGGGAATGCCAGCCTCTATACGCTCGCTCGACTCATACAAGCTCACGCCGAGCGTGATGATAGGACTCGGAGTATATAAGCCGCTCACAGAGCATTGGGGACTGACTTCCGGCTTGCGCCTTGAGAACAAAGGCATGAATATCGACGCTACGGTGAAGAACTACCACATGCGTATCGTGAGAGGAGGACAGTCGCTTGAGGGTATGTTCACCGGAAAGAACCACTCTGAGGCGGAGCAGTGGATGCTGACATTGCCTTTACAGGCTACATATACATTTAATGAAAAAGTTTGTGTGAAGATTGGCCCTTATCTGTCCTATGTGCGGTCTCACACCTTCAAGGGCGATGCCTACGACGGGTATCTGCGCGTCAACGACCCTACTGGCGAGAAAGTGGAGCTTGGTACGGCGGAAGGAGACCGTGGTTCATACGACTTCTCCGACGATATGCGCAACCTGCAATGGGGAGTGATGGCTGGTGCCGACTGGCATTTCCATAAGTCATGGGGCGTATTCGCTGATCTGTCGTGGGGATTCACGGGGGTGTTCAAGAAGAGCTTCCATGTTATAGACCAGACGATGTATCCTGTATACGGAACGATTGGAGTGACATATAGAATGAAATAAAACAGAAAAACAACATTTAAAAAGAAAATTATGAAGAAGATTTTTACTCTTATCACAGTAATGCTCGTTGCCATGTCGGCAATGGCACAAGACCTCAAGAGCACAGACTACCATGATCAGCTCGTAATAACCATAAATGGTGAGACGATGCCAGCAGAACAGGCTGTAATAACTATTACCGAAGAGGCTGAGGAAGGTAAATATACCATCAAGCTCAATCAGTTCTCATTTATGGGACTGTTGATAGGTGATGTTACTATGACCGGTGTGCAGGGAGATGATGACTCAGAGGGTTTCACAAACTATGCTACCACACAGACTGCAACAATAACAAACGGTGAGGCTGAAGGCATTATGGGTATGCTTGGAGGAAAGATTGACGTTACCGTAAAGGATGGTTCACGCAGCAAGGGTGGTAAGTTCTATGCCATGATAACTCTCGTTGTTCCTGGTGTAGGAAATGTTGACGCTGTGTTTGGCGACAATAACTTCGATGGCTCTTCTATCAACGGCGTAAGCTCGGATGACGATAAGGTCGCTGCCATCTATGCCCTCAATGGTGCACGTGTCAGCACAATGACTCGTGGCGTGAACATCCTGAAGATGCAGAGCGGCAAGACCATAAAGGTTTTCAACAGATAATAATGGTAAACGAAGATACTTTATCATATATCATACAACATCGGACGGATGACCCTCGCAAGCTTGCCTTGCAGAGTCGTCCGTCTTGTGTTGATATGGCTTATGCGCTGGAGCAGATTGCTGGTTGGCAGGCTGCCAGACAGAAGCTTCCAAGGTGGGCTTCGACAGAGGGGGTGGTATTTCCGCCGCATCTCTCGATGGAGCAATGCTCGTCGGAACTTACGGCTTCCTATAAGAGTGGGGTGGCTGACAGGCTGCTTGGCGGTGGAGCTGGGGATAAGGAACATTCGCTTGTAGACCTTACAGGAGGCTTTGGAGTGGACTTCTCGTATCTTGCCCGGTGCTTCAAGCGTGCAACTTATGTGGAGCGTCAGCAGAGGCTGTGCGAGCTGGCTTCTCACAATATGCCGTTACTGGGACTTCCTGAGGCAGAGATTGTGTGTGCTGACGGCACGGAATATCTGCAGTCGCTTGACCATGTATCGATGATTTTCGTTGATCCGGCACGGCGCGACGATAATGGCGGCAAGACCTTTGCCATCTCCGACTGCACTCCCGATGTGGCTGCATTGGCGGACATGCTTGTAGAGAAGGCAGACTACGTGTTTATCAAGCTCTCTCCGATGCTCGACTGGCATAAGGCTGTGGCTGACATGCGCTATGTCTCGGAGGTGCATGTAGTGGCGGTAAGAAACGAATGCAAGGAGCTTCTTCTGGTGCTCCGTAAGGGAAAGGATGATGAAAGCTCCTCTCAAGTTCGTCTTTTTTGTGTAGACAGCATTCAGAAGGATGACGGTGGCGTGGAGTTCGCTACAGACTGTTTTGATGTAGAGAGTGGGCATGGTGGGCTTCAGTCTTCGTCTTTTGCAAATCCCATGGAGGGTATGTATCTGTATGAGCCAAATGCTTCGTTGATGAAAGCCGGCTGCTTTGCGGAGCTTTCATTAAGGTTTGGTGTTTCGCAAGTGTCCCGAAACAGTCATTTGTTCCTCTCCGATGCTCCTTTGGAGGGTTTCCACGGACGGTGTTTCTGGATAAGGCAAGTATCGTCGATGAACAAGAAGGAGCTGCGCAAGTCGCTTGCCGGCATCACTAAGGCAAATATTGCCGTAAGGAATTTCCCGTTGTCGGTGGCAGAGCTGCGCAAGCGTATGAAGTTGAAAGACGGTGGCTCGGACTATATCTTCGCCACTACGCTTCAGGACGACAGTCATGTGTTGCTCTTGTGCGAAAAAGCATAGTTCGCGACCCTGTTTTTTATTGGTCTTTTTGATGGCAAGAGATGGTGCAAAGTGAAACCGGTAAAAAGACTCGCTTTGACAACAAAAATGTCATGCTCTGACATCATGAAATAAAAAAAGTCCCGATGCATGAAAAACATCGGGACTTGTACTTATCGGTAGCCGACAGGATTGATATTATTTGACCTCAATCTGTCTTGCTGTCTTCTCTTCTTTCTTCTCAATCTTTGGAAGGTCGACAGTCAATACACCATTGTTTACGGTTGCTGCAATCTTCTCTTTCTCAACATCGTCAGGCAACAGCAATGTCTGCTCGTATTTGCTGTAAGAGAACTCGCGGCGCAGATAGTGGCTCTTCTTGTCCTCTTCCTTCTTGTTGCTCTTGTTCTCAATCTTGATATGAAGGTTGCCGTCGTTGTCAACATTAACGGTGAAATCATCCTTTGTCAAGCCTGGAGCTGCAAGTTCTACTGTGTAGTCTTTTTCGCTCTCCTTAACGTTGATTGCTGGTGCTGTAGCGTTTACTCTCGGCATAAAGTCGGTATCGAAAAAGTCATTAAACTCTTCTGGCATCCAAAGATTTCTATTCATTACTGGTAACATATCAAATACCTCCATTTTTATTTTAGTTCTTTAATTTATCGTTTTGTTCTTTGAAGCTCTCCAGACCTCCGTCTTGCGACCCTCGGTCTTTCAAGCTTCACTTACCAGTATGCAATCTCCGTGCCGTACGCTTACGACTGACATATTTTGCAGATTATGCAAAATCGGTTGACATATAGTCAGAAAAGTTTAAAATATTTAATCATTCATCTGCTTATTCTGACAATTTGTCAACCGATTCCTTTATTGTTTTATTATCCGTAAATCAGCGGAATAGATATTCTGTGTTCTATATTTATCCTTTTTTTTCTTTCTCTTAGATGACACCTATCTGATGCAGGAATATAAGCAGGATAAGTGCGGGGCAGAGATATTTCACGCATGAGAGATAGATGTTGAAGAACTTGCCGCGCATGGAGCCGTAGTTGGTATATTCGTCGCGTACAATCTTTTTTGGCAGATACCAGCCCACAAAGAGGCAAGTGAGGAATCCGCCGACAGGAAGAAGAATCTGTCCAGTGAGGTAGTCGAGAATGTCGAACAGCGGTTTTCCGCCGATGCTGATGGCATCCCAGTCGCTCAGCGACAGGGAGCATAAAGCCGCTATCACAGAACATATTACGGTGACGATGGTTGCTGCCGTCTTGCGGTTGATGTTCATCTCCTCATGGAAGAAGGCGGTGCTCACTTCGTGGAGGGATATGAGTGAGGTGAGGGCTGCCAGTGAGAGCAGTATGTAGAAGCAGATAGCCACGATGTATCCTATGATTGGTACGCTGGAGAATGCCTGTTCGAAGACGTTCGGCAGGGTGATGAAGATAAGTGAAGGTCCTGAGTCGGGACTTACGCCGATGGAGAATGCCGCAGGGAATATCAGCAGGCCGGCAAGGATGGCAACGACGGTGTCGATGACGCTTATCTGAACGGCACTGTTTGTAAGGTCTGTGTCCTTCGTGAAGTATGAGGCGAAGGTGCAGAGGCATCCCATGCCGATGCTCAGAGAGAAGAACGCCTGTCCTAATGCTCCAAGGAACAGGTCTTTGGAAACCTTGGAGAAGTCGGGCTTGAACAGAAATTCTATGCCCTCCCAGGCGTTTGGAAGCATACATGCCGATACTACAAGGATTATCAGAATGACGAAGAGTGCTGGCATGAGAGCCTTGGATGCCTTTTCTATACCCTCCTTGACACCACGGATGATTATGAGGTGGGTGATGACGAGGATGACGACAGCCCATATCACAGGCTTTATAGGATCTTTCTCGAAGTCGGCAAAATAGCTGGCGAAGAATTGCGGGTCACCTTTCAGATGGCCCGCGGCAGAGGCATAGATATATTGCAGACACCATCCGGAGACTACGGAATAGTAGCTCGTTACGAGGAAGCCTGTAAGCACACCGATATATCCTATTATTGCCCAAGGAGTGCCGTTGGAGAGCTTGCGGTAGGCCCTCGCCGTGTTGCTTGCCGAATAGCGGCCAATGATAAATTCGTTCACTATGCAGGGTATTCCGAGCAGGAACACACACATTATATAAACGAAGATAAAGGCAGCACCGCCGTTGTCGCCCGTCATATAGGGGAAACGCCAGATGTTGCCAAGTCCTACTGCTGATCCTGCCGTGGCAAGGATGATGCCTAACTTACTTCCGAAATTCGCTCTGTTGTCTTTTTCCATGATCTTTGTCTATTTATTTGGTCTTTTGTAAAATGCTTTAAGTGTAACAAGTGTTTATTGTTATCTTAAATAGTTGCAAATATATGAATTTATTCTTACTTTTGCATTAAGGTATAAAGAAATCATGATAAAGTTGGTACATTTATTTAAAAGATATCCGTTTTCAACGGCTTGCGTCGTGTTGATATGGATATTGTGCTTCTGTACTCCGCCACATACTCCGCTCGACAACGTGCCGCTTATGGACAAGTGGACTCATATGGCGATGTATGGCGGTACGTGTTCGGTGATTTGGATAGAGAGTTTCCGGGCGGGTACGGCTGTAGGTCATCTGCGGAGGATGCTTCTGTGGGCATGGCTGGTGCCGGTGCTGATGAGCGGACTGATAGAGATTCTACAGGCTAACTGTACGGGTGGAAGGCGAAGCGGCGACTGGATGGACTTCCTCGCAAACAGCATTGGGGCGACGTTGGGACTGGTGTTCGGACTTGTCCTTTATAAAAGGCTGAGTCGGAAGTAGGAAGATAATTGCGGCAAATCCTTTGTGTTTCGCATTATTTACTGTAATTTTGCAAAATAATGGACCTACGAATAATAAATGGTTATATTAACTCTGTAAATTCACACTAAATCAAAGATAATGAAGAAGACAATATCATCATTGATGACGTTGCTCGTTGCAGCGCTCGTGATAACCTCATGTGGAGGAGGAAAGTTCCATGTAAAGGGAAACATTACGAAGGCAAAGGACTCTGTTCTGTATTTCGAGAACATGAGTCTTGACGGTCCTGTGGCAATAGACTCCGTGAAGCTCTCCGAAAGCGGCGAATTCAGCTTTAGCGATGATGCTCCTGACGCACCGGAGTTCTACCGCTTGCGTATAGCGAACCAGATAATCAACCTTAGTGTGGACTCCACTGAGACCATCACCGTCAAGGCTGACTATCCGCGTATGTCAACAGGTTATACCGTAGAAGGCTCTGAGCAGTGTAATGTTATAAAGGATCTTGCGCTGAAGCAGATAAACCTGCAGGCGTTCGTTATGGGTATAGAGAACAATCCGGCAATCGGATATGATGCGGTGGAAGATACGATAGTGAAGACCATAGAGAAGTATAAAGAGTATATAAAGCTCAACTATATATACAAGCAGCCGATGAAGGCTTCTTCGTATTTCGCCCTGTTCCAGACTATCGGCAACCGTCTTATCTTCAATCCGAGACAGAGCAAGGAGGATATAAAGGCTTTTGCTGCCGTGGCTACAAGCTGGGATACGTATTATCCTAATTCCCTACGTGGGGAAAACCTCCACAATATTGCCATCGAGGGAATGAAGAATGTGAGAATTCTTGAGAACAAGCTTGCCGCAAGTCAGCGTGGCATAGACCCTTCAAAGGTCAATGTGTCTAATATAATAGAAATCGCACTCGCTGACAATCATGGCAACCAGCGCAGGTTGACAGACATGAAGGGCAGGGTGGTGCTGTTGGACTTCCATGTTTTCGGTGCGGAAGGTTCCACACAGCGCATAATGAAACTGCGTGAGATATACAACAAGTATCACTCCAAGGGACTGGAAATCTTCCAGGTGTCTTTTGATCCTGACGAGCATTTCTGGAAGACACAGACGGCAGCCTTACCATGGATATGTGTGCATGATGATGCAGCGATGAACTCGAATCTGCTCACTTTGTATAACATCCAGCAGTTGCCGACATTCTTCCTCGTCGACAAAAGTAATGTCCTTTACAAGCGTGATGCGCAGATAAAGAACCTTGATGCGGAGATACAAAGTCTGTTATAAATGGAAAAGAACATAAGTCAGAAGATAAATATAATAGGTATGCGCGTGCGTATACCTATTTTTATTATATAATAAGAAGAATATCTCATGAACCCGGAAAACATATTACAGATATTTGGCAAAATAAACAAAAAACGATTGCAAAATCAAACACAAGTTTCGATATTTATACGCAAAACATGTCAAAATGTTAATTACAAGGTGTAAGATTTTACGCGCTAAAATTTGCAATTTTGGTTGTATTTGTACCCTTATTTTGATATTTTAGTTAAAAAAATGGGCAAAGGATGTTTTTTATGTCCTTTTGTTTTGCGTGGAAAAGAAATAATAATTAAATTTGCAAAAACGTAACAAAATTATAATTTATTCATTCATTAATTTAGGAAGAGAGTATTTATGGAAAAAAGACTAACGATGTTGTTGGCCTCATTGTTCCTCTTTATTGGAATGGCGATGGCTCAAACAGAAGTCTCAGGTACCGTGATATCTCAGGAAGATGGCGAACCTGTTATTGGTGCTACCATCATGATTAAGGGTACCAAAGGTGGTACCGTTACTGATATCGACGGTAAGTTCTCGCTGAACTCCACCACAGCTAACCCAATGATTACGGTTAGCTATATCGGTATGGAGCCTCAGACGGTGAAAGGTAGAAAAGGCATGAAAATCGTGCTTAAACCTGAAGCGCATCAGATTCAGGAAGTTGTCGTTACTGGTATCATGAAGCAGGACAAACGCTTGTTTACCGGTGCTACAACAAAGATTGATGCCGACAAGACAAAGCTTGATGGTGTTGCCGATCTTACGCGTGGACTTGAAGGACGTGTGGCTGGTGTACAGCTTGAAAATGTATCTGGTACATTCGGTACAGCTCCAAAGATCCGTGTGCGTGGTGCTTCTTCTATCTATGGTTCTTCAAGCCCGTTGTGGGTTGTTGACGGTGTGATTATGGAAGATGCTGTAAACGTAAGTTCGGATGACCTTTCTTCGGGTGATGCCCAGACGCTTATCGCAAATGCAATCGCCGGTCTTAACCCTGATGATATTGAGAGCTTCCAGGTCTTGAAGGATGGTTCTGCAACTTCTATTTATGGTGCACGTGCCATGTCTGGTGTGGTTGTTGTGACAACAAAGAAAGGTAAGGCTGGTAAAAGCTCAATCAGTTATACAGGAGAATTCTCTTATCGCTTGAAGCCAAGTTATAGCAATTACAACATCTCGAACTCTCAGGAGCAGATGGGTATCTATAAAGAAATGGCTGCAAAGGGCTGGTTGGAATTGTCTGCCTTGGCAAATAGTTCTACATCAGGTCTGTACGGTAAAATGTATAACCTCATCAATTCATATAATGAGTCAAACGGACAGTTCGGACTGCCATACACTCAGGCTGCGATGAATAGCTATTTGCAGCAGGCCGAGTATCGTAATACAGACTGGTTTGATTTGCTGTTCCATAACAATCTGACTCAGAACCACTCTGTAAGTGTTTCTTCTGGTACAGAAAAGGCAAATCTTTATGCTTCTGTTTCTGTTTTCGATGATCCGGGATGGACAGATCGTAGTGAGGTGCAGCGTTACACAGGTGTGATGAATGCTACCTTCAACCTTAGCAAGAAACTGAGTGTAACATTGCGTACTAACGCAAGCTATCGTAAGCAGCAGGCTCCTGGTACTCTTAACCAGAGTGTTGACCCGGTTAGTGGTGCCGTTAGCCGTGACTTCGATATTAACCCGTTCAGCTATGCGTTGAATACATCTCGTACTTTGGACCCGAACCAGAACTATACACGTAACTATGCAAACTTTAATATCTTTGATGAGTTGGATAACAACTATATTGATATTAATGTTCATGACATTAAATTCCAAGGTGAGGTTAACTGGAAGCCAATTAAGCATGTTGAGGTTAATCTCTTGGGTGACTATCGTACAATGCGCTCTTCTCGTGAGCATATCGTAATGAATCATTCTAACCAGGCTGAAGCTTATCGTGCTGGTGTCGATAATCCAAGCATCATGTATAGTAATACATATCTGTATACAGACCCTGATGTGAAGAATGCTCTTCCAATATCTGTAATGCCTACAGGCGGTATTAATATTATGGATGAGAACTCTGTGACACAGCTTGACTTCCGTGGAACTGTTCGTTATGATAACACATGGAATAATACACATATCTTCAATGGTCTTGCAGGTATGGAGGCAAACCGTGCAGACTATGATGCCCGTCATGATGAAGAGTATGGTATTGACTATGAAAACAGCCGTGTTCAGAATCTTCCAACAGAATTCTACAAGCAGGCCAAGGAGGAAGGACTTGAGCGTACATCATTTGCAAAGTCTTGGAACCGTCGTCTTGCATACTTCGCATTCATGAGCTATTCTTATAAGGGTCGTTATACAGCCAGTGTTACAGGTCGTTATGATGGATCAAACCAGTTGGGTAAATCAAAGAGCTCTCGTTGGCTTCCTACATGGAACGTTTCTGGTGCATGGAATGCTCATGAGGAGGAATGGTTCAACAAGTGGGCTATGGCTCACAAGAACTGGTTGTCTCATGGTACTTTGCGCTTGAGCTACTCTCTCGTGGGTGAGCAGACAACAGCATCTAATGCCCTCGCCGTATACCGTTCAGGTATCATGTGGCATCCACAGGCAGATCAGCAGCAGCAGTATATTTACTTGTCACAGCTTGCAAACTCTGACTTGACATACGAGAAGAAGAAAGAGTTTAACATTGGTGTTGACCTCGGTTTCTTGAGTAACCGCTTGAACTTGACAACTGACTGGTATTGGCGTAACAACTATGACCTTATGGGTTATGTGAATACAGCTGGAGCCGGTGGTGAAGTGCGTAAGTTCGCTAATGTCGCATCAATGAGATCTCATGGTGTTGAGGCAACAATCTCTTCACAGAATATACGTACAAAGGATTTCGATTGGTCTACCGACTTGACATACGCTTATACAAAGACAACCATTAAGGATGTGCTTTCACAGGCTAATGTTATTAACTTGGTATATAACTCTGGTGCTAATATCCGTAAGGGTTATCCACACCGTTCATTGTTCTCTATTCCATTTGTAGGACTTAACGATGAGGGTATTCCAACAGTCATCAATGAAAAGGGTGAGGTTACTACAACGGATATCAATTTCCAGGAATATCAGAATCTTGGCTTCCTCAAGTATGAAGGTCCTACAGAACCTACTATGAATGGTGGTCTCAATAATACACTGAGATATAAGAACTGGCGTCTGAATGTGTTCGTAACATATTCTTTCGGAAACAAGATCCGTCTTGACCAGGTTTTCTCGTCAAGTTATTCAGATATGTCGGCTATGCCTAAGGAGTTCAAGAACCGTTGGGTGATGCCAGGTGATGAGAAGGTAACTACAATCCCTGCTATTGCCAGTGTTCGTCAGTACTACAACGATACTCAGTTGTCTTATGCATACAATGCATACAACTATTCTACTGCTCGTGTTGCTGATGGTGGATTCATTCGTTTGAAAGACGTTTCTCTGACATACGATGTGCCTCGCACTCTTTTGTCAAAGGTCGGATTGTCTACAGCTTCTATCAAGCTTGATGCAACAAACCTCTGCTTGCTTTATGCTGATGACAAATTGAATGGTCAGGATCCGGAGTTCGTGAACTCTGGTGGTGTGGCTACTCCATTGTCTAAGCAGTTTACGCTGACAGTTCGTCTCGGACTATAATAATAAGGTATAGATTCAAAAGAAAAAGAAGATAAAATATGAAATCATATAAATATAAAGTATTGGCTTTCGGTATGGCTCTTGCATCTGTTGCTTCATGTAGCGATAGCTTCTTGGACAAGACTCCAGATGAGCGTACCGAGATAGATACGGAGGAAAAGGTGGTACAGCTTCTTGTATCAGCATATCCTGAAGGTAATCCTGCGTGGGTTGGTGAAATATCAAGTGATAACTTGATTGATAACCAGGCTCCACACGTTCCTTCAAATCCTAATGATAGAAAAGAAGGTCTTACTGTGCATTACAACTATAGTGCTTATCAGAAATGGGACGATGAGCTGTTTAGATTTGACCCGGCAGAGAATGCTACTTATAGCGCAGGTGACTCTCCTGGTTATCTTTGGATGAGCTATTACAAGTCTATCGCAACTGTCAACCACGCTTTGGCTGGTATCGATAGAGTTTGCCCTGATGGAAATCTGTCTGCAAAGCTGAAGGCTGCAAAGGCAGAAGCTCTTCTGCTTCGTGCGTATGACCATTTCCAGTTGGTAAACTTCTTCTCAAAGGCTTACAAAGATGAGGAAAGCAGCAAGAATGATGTTGGTGTTCCTTATGTAACCGAAATAGAGGATGTCGTATCAAAGAAATATGATCGTGGCAATGTTGCTGATGTATATAAGAAGATAGGTGAGGACCTTGAGGCTGGTTTGTCAATGATGAGTGACATCAACTATACAACAGCTCCTAAATATCATTTCAACACTAATGCTGCTCATGCTTTTGCTGCCCGTTACTATCTCTATGCACATAACTATGAGAAAGTTATAGAACATGCTAATGAGGTTCTTGGTACGGACTCGGCAAGCTTCCAGCGAATGACAATGGATCTGTCACAGTTTAGTGGCTGTTCTACTCTTTCTGACTATGCTAATGTTTGGCACGATCCTGCTCAGCCAGGAAACCTTATGATGCTTGATACATATTCTCTGTTGCAGCGTCGTATGTTTGGTTGCCGTTACTCTTATGCTGGCCAGGCTGCAAGTGATGCTTTGATGATTAATAGTAAACACAGATCATTGTGGTCGGGATATATTTGTCCAGCTATATCATTGGTAAGTGGCCAGCTCTTCAGTAGCTCTGGTTCTGACTATGGCTTCTTCAGTTCCAAGATAGGTGAACATTTCCAGTATACAGATAAGGTTTCTGGAATCGGTTATCCACATGGTGTTTATAGAGCATTTACATCTAACGAGTTGCTTCTCGACCGTGCAGAGGCTTATGCAATGCTTGGAAAATACAAGGAAGCTGCTGATGACCTTCGTTGGTTCTGGAACTGCCAGCTTAGAGCTATGGACGCAGAAGACTTCAAACAGTATGTTACTGGAGGATATACAAACTTCATGACAAATGCTGAGTTTACCGATTATTATGCTGATGCAAATAATATAAACTGCTTTGCAGATTGGAACTTTACTCAGAAAATGAGCCCTAAGTATGTAGTTCCTGCAGAGGCTGTTCCATACATGAACTGTATCAATGACTTCCGTCGTTACGAAACTGCTTTCAATGGTATTCGTTTCTTCGACCTTAAGCGTTGGGGTATAGATTATAACCATGTCGTTGGTGTAAGTAGTGAAATTGTTGAGTCTACATTCGATTCAGACAAGCGTGCGGTAGAAGTTCCATGGGAGGCAATCTCTGGTGGTATGGAGTCTTCTCGTGAGAAGGTTACGGTAGACAAGAAAGCTGCTAAGGCTGTTATGGATAGAAGTAGTTTCGTTGTAAAAAATTAATTAAGGAGGTAATAGAATTATGAAATTTAATTTGAAAGCTTTGCTGTTCGTAGCTGTTGCGGCTGCATCTGCAGGATTCACATTTACATCCTGTTCAGACGATGACTTCACAGATACGATATTTAATACAGACCCTCGTCAGGATTATCTTGACAAGACACAGTATACTTTCCCTCTTGACACTTTCGTTAAGAAAGAGTTCCTTGAGCCATATAATGTGAAGTTTACGTATAAGTTCGACGATAAGGGTTCTGATAAGAACAAGAACTTGACTCCTGCCGAATATGATAAGAGTCTTGATCTTGCTGTGCTTACCAAATATCTTTGGTATGATGTCTATAAAGAGCTTGCGGGAACTGAGTTCATCAAGAAGTACAGTCCACGTATTATAAACATTACCGGTTCCAAGAACTATAATGCTGCTTCTGGAACAGAGACTTTGGGAGATGCAAGTTCTGGTGTGAAGATTAATCTTTACAACGTGAACAATCTTGATGTGAATGATATCGATCTTATGAACGAATACTTCTTCAAGACTATGCATCATGAGTTCTCTCACATCCTTGACCAGAGGATTCTGCATCCGACAGCATTTAACACTATATCAAGTAGTGGTTATGATGCTTCTGGTTGGAGTGATGCCGCTGACTCATTGAAGGCTGGTGCTGGCTTTGTTACTCCTTATGCTTCAAGTGCCGTATCTGAGGACTGGGCGGAATCTTTTGCTAATTATGTTACAATGGATTCTCTTGCATGGAAGCAGAAACTGGCGTCTGCAGATTTCGAGTGGGAGGTATTGGATTGTGATAACCTAAGCGAATACAACAAGCTCCTTAAGCCAGGATGTAACCTTGATACTATTGGTTATTTCAAAGCTACAAAGAGTGGTATAAACAACAAGCTTTATCGTCGTAAGTGTCTCCGTAACGCAGATGGTACTGTTGCCTTGAATGATAAGGGACAGCCTCAGTGGGTACACGAGACAGGTATTGATGGAAGAGCAACAATACTTCGTAAGGTTGAACTTGTAAGAACATATTTGAAAGAAAACTTCAATATCGATCTTGATGCTCTTCGCAAAATGGTTCAGGAACGTACATATGTTACTAACCCTGACGGTACATTTGTGCTTGATAGCAGAGGTCGTATGGTGAATAAACTTACGAGTGTTCAATCTTCCGGATCGACTCTCATAGATGAACTTCGCGAGCAAGTTGAAAGATTCAAGGCTCTACAGTCTAACAATTAATGAAAAATTATATTATGAATAAGATAATTTCAATGGCTTTTCTTTGCGCAGCCGCTATGTCATTTACGGCTTGCGTGAATGAGGAAGATGATTTGTTTGATAAGAGTGCTGCAGAGCGTCTCAATGAAGCAAGTGAGCTTTATTCAAAGAGACTTTGCGCTTCTCCTAACGGATGGGCGGTGCAGTTGTATCCAACGAAAGAGGACAAGGCTCCTTATGGTAATGGATACCTGCTGTTGTTCCGTTTCCATGAGAACAAGTCTGTTGATGCTTCCATGTACAATGCCCTTTCCAATAATACCTATATGTCGGCTTCTTCGACATGGGATGTTATAACGGATAATGGTCCTGTACTGTCATTCAATACATACAATTCTGTTGTTCATACATTCTCTGATCCTGAAGACGTTCCTTCTACAGGTTCTGATCTTGATCCGAATGATGAAACAGGTACTGGTATTGGTGGTGATTATGAGTTTATCATTGTTGATGCTCCAGAGGATGCTTCTTATATGATGCTAAAGGGAAAGAAGCGTGGTACTTATAATCTGCTTACTCCTGTTGAGGAAGGTGTAGACTATGAGGCTTACCTTACAGATGTAAGGAATTTCCAGAATTCTACATTCCCTTCTGATGCTCCAACGTTTGATGTGCTTCATGCTGGTGAAGTGTTATACAAGATGGCTGATGCCAATGATGGTATTCCAAATATCTTTGAGTACGATAAGGACCAGATTATCAACGAGTCGTTTAACCCATTCTTGATTACTAAGTTGGGAGATGACTATTATCTGAGATTCCGTGATTCAAAGACATACGGAGACTACACTGTACAGGAGTTTAAGTATGACAAAGAGAAGGATATCTTTGTAAGTACCGACAATGCGGAGTGCTATATCTCTGGTGATGACCCATTGCGCTTCTTCAAGCAGACGATTCATGCGGATAAATATCCTTATTACTTCCAGTGGACAGCAGCGACAGAGTCTTCTGCAGCTTATGCTAACATGATGACAAATTTGGAAAGCCAAATGACTAATGTTAAGTATACTCTTGGAAATCTTCAGCTGAAACCTGGAGAAAACAATTCAATGGTATTCAAGGTGTTCTATAAATATAATCGTCGTAATTATAGTGCAGACTTTAATTTCAGCTATACAGAATCTGAAAATGGCTTGACACTTACATATAATGGCACTTCTTCTACAGGTTCGGCATTGCTTACAGCATTCCCGGCTTTGCAGACGTTGATTGATGCTATGAGCGGTAACGTTTCTGTTGCTGCTGGTAAGTCTGCATTCAATTTGAGAACTATACGCCTTATCTCAGATGCAAATCCAGAGGTGTGGTATAATATTGAAATGAGAAGTTAATATATTATTTAAATTTTAAGATTATGAAAAAGTATTTACTAATGTCCGTAGCTGCACTTGCTGCAACAGCAGGTTATGCTCAGGTTGAAAAGGCTTCTGCTCAGAAAATGTCTGCTCCTAAGGCAGTAATGCAAAAATTCGAGCGTGGAAATAAAGGTAATATGAACATTCTTAAGTCATTCACAAACCAGACTTATTACCTTCCACAGGGTACATACTATGGTGGTTGGAACAAAGAAGGTAAAGGTATTGGCGCTGCTGTTATCGTAGCTCCTCCTTTCACTGATCTCACTTTCAAGAATATGATGGCAAAACCAACATCTGGTTCTTGGGCAATGAATGGTAAAGATGCATCATCGTTGGCAACAGAAGAGGGTAATCTGATGCTTACTACTTCTCCTAATGGTATGTATTATTCACCGACTCTTATCAACGGTCAGTATGACTATACATTCGGTGAAAACAATGTTTACTATTTGAAGGGTCAGATCCAGTCTCTTGCTTCTGCAGGTATGGTGTCTACAACTAATAGTATTCCTGTCGAAGACGGATATGCTGTATTGCCTTACTATGCAATGAATGACCATGGTTCATCCCAGAATAATTCAAAAGTATCTTCAAATACTCTTATTGGTTATGGATTCTTGGAAGGTACTGGTTATCTGTTCGGTTCAGGTTCCATAACAGGTGAAGATAGTGTTGTTACAAAGGCTGTTAGTGCTGCTCAGATCTTCAATGCTCCAGGTGCAGATCTTTATATTGAGGATTTCTTCTTGGGCGGAGCATTGTCATTTAAAGTTGGTGGCCCTATCTCTGGCGATCAGAAGATTACTGCATACATTATTAATGTAGAAGAGGTAGACGGCGAATATCAGCTTGGAAAAGAAACAATCGCTACATTTGCTGCTTCTGCAGATGATCTTTCAGGATTCACTGAGGCTGTAAATGGTTGGTCTGCTGGTACAGGACAGTATAAGGGTAAAACTCCTTATTCAGGTACTGTTACATTCTATAATACAGACGTAGATAAGGACCCATTGACTGGTGCTGAGAGTCCAAAACCTGTTGTTATTCCTGCAGGAAAGCCTTTCGCTATCGTAATTTCTGGTCTTGATCAGTGTGATCTGGGTATGTCTTGTATCATAGCAAACGATGAGGACAACGGAGTGAGAGGTATGGTAATTACGGAAGGCGGTACATCTTATTCATACAAGGATAAGATAGGTATCCGTTTAGGTCTGGATGCTATCTTCGAGAAGATATCAGTTCCTTCTACAGGTTTCTTGAATTATGAGTCTGAACCAAGCTTCCCATCAAACAAGTTCCATGGATGGAATGTTCTTCGTGTTTCAAATGACGGTAAGACCGTGGATACAGATGAACTTGGCGGTACTAATTTCAATGTAGGTGCTGCTTTTGTAGGAACATCTACAGCATGGGTTGATGATAATGATACTCCTTACTATGACATTGAAGTTGAATATGTTGAAGGTGGTGAAGGTTGGATTACAGGTTATCAGTATGATGACCGGTATTATGATGCAAGTGAAGGTTTGTCAGGTTACAACATGTTGGCTCCTACATGTGATGCGCTTCCTGCAGGAGTAAAGGGCCGTGCAGCAAGAATCACAGTTTATGGTCGTGGTGATGTTAAGGCAGACAATACAATCCTTGTTCTCCAGGGTGACATTGACTATACTTCAGGTATTGACAATGCTATCGTTTCTAAGGATAACGCTAATACATCTAACCGTATGTTCAACCTCTCTGGTCAGGAAGTAGGTAAGAACTATAAGGGTGTTGTTGTAAAGAATGGCAAGAAGTTCCTTAACAAGTAATTCTTTAGATCTATTGTTCTGTCGGTAATTGACAGGACGTGAAATATTAAGAACCATAATGCATGTAAAATGTGTTATGGTTCTTTTTGAATATATCGAAAAGTAGACATCTTCTTGGTTGCCTTTTTGATATAATATAAAGTTATATTGTTATTTTACCTTAAAATTCTTGATGATATTATATTTGTTTGTATATTTGCAAATGTATTTATGTTTTATGTATAACTTTATTAATAATATGAAAAAGAAATTTGCTGTTACACTATTGTCGATAGCTGTTGCAATGTCTGCCAGTGCAATACGCGCTATCCATCAACTATTCCCTATGGTACAGAGTGATGGTTCAACTGTGATGCTTTATAAAAATGGTGATGGACGTCTTGCGTTCTATACTACACCGGATAATCACGTTGTTGTTCGAGATTCTAATGGTACACTATGCTATGGCGAATTGAAGGATGGTGAGCTTGTTCCATCAAATGTCGTAGTGCATAATATTGACAACCGTACGTCAGAGGAAATTGCTTTCCTTTCAACTAATATGTTGAAACCTACGGATGAAGCTCTCGTAAAATTACTTGCTCCTTTCAGATATGAAAATACGGTAGGTGGTCCACATAAAGTGATTTATTCTTCTACGGCTGATGGTCTTGGTAAATACGGCACATGTTCTCTTGGTTCTCTGCCATCAATAGGTACTCCTATAGTACCGGTTATTATGGTTGAATTTGCTGATACCAAGTTTTATGAAGACATGACGGTAGAGAAATACACGCGTTTCTTGAACGATGAAGGTTATCATGAAGACAATTCTTATCAGGTTGGTTCGCTGAAGGACTACTATAAGTCACAAAGCCGTGGTATGTTCGACCCTACATTTGATGTTTGTGCAAAAGTTACAATGTCAAATGGCTATGCTTATTATGGAGCGAACACTTCTGCAGGAGGTGATAACATGGCACGTCTTACAGCATTGTTGCGTGAAGCTGTCGAAGGTGCTATAGCCCAGGGTGTAGATTTCAATAAATATGTCGTGGACGGTAGAATTCCTAATGTGATAATATACTATGCCGGAAAAGGTGAAGCTACAAGTAATGATGATAACACGATTTGGCCTCATGAGATGGATCTTCCTGCATATAATTGCACATTCAGCGGATTTAAGTTCAGTTCGTATTTCGTAGGTAATGAGCGTTATGGTAGTGAGCCGAATACAATCCAGCAAGGTATGGGAGTAATGGTGCATGAGCTTGGACATGCTTTAGGTCTGCCGGATATCTATGTCACGAATTATGCTTATAGCAAAGACTCTCCTATGGGAGGCTGGTCTGTAATGGATAGTGGCGAATATGACAACATGACGTATGCTCCTGTAGGAATGAATGCTTATGAGCGTAGTTATTTGGGCTGGCTTGATATCAGAGAACTGAAGGATGCTGAAGCTGTTGCATTGAAGCCTGCCAGCGATAATGACGGAGAAATGGCAGTGTTGGTGCGCAACCCGGCAAATGAGAAAGAATATTTCATTATAGAGAACCGTCAGCCAGATACTTGGTATGGGGCTCAGGCAGGTTCTGGTTTGCTCGTTTCACGTATTGCTTATGACAAGAGTGCTTGGTATAGTAATGTCGTAAACAATGTGCAGAAGTATAAGCGTGCAATGACTGTTACTGCTACTGGTAGAAAAATGAATGGAAACGATGCTACCGAGACAGATCTCTTTGGTAATGGAAAGAACAATATTACGAGCTTCAATTTATATGACGGTTCGGAGTTGACATCAGCTTCAATATATAAGATTGTCAAGCAGCCGGATGGCGTTATAACATTTAACTTTAAAGACAGAACATTGCTCCCGGATTGTGCTGTGGTTAATGATGAAGTCTTTGAGAAGGTTACTGATATGGGAACATTGACAGCAGAAGATGAAATCGTATTTGTAAACGAGGCTGATCATGTCGGCTTGGCAAATAAGGCAAACAGTGGAGTACGTATGGTTTCTAACGTAAAGGTTGTTGATGGAAAGGTATGCGGAAATGAGATGTTGCAGAAATTCAATCCAATAAAGGCTGTAAGTGGTTCAGGATGGGGTTTCCGTCTAGTAGGTTCAACTACAGTACTTGGAATTAACTCAAGTGGATTGAGAACAGCAAATAAGGCGGATAATTCTTGTATCGCAACTGTAAATATTGTTGATGGTAACGCTATTGTGGAATTCGGTGGAAATTCTTCTCGTAAGATTATGGCTTATGATACAGATAATGTTTACTTCACAACATTCGCTGACGCACAGAACACCATGCAGATCTACCGCAAGACCAGTTCTACTGGTATCAATGCTGTATCTGTAGGCAAGATAGCGACAGACGGTAAGATGTACAACCTCTCTGGCCAGCAGGTTGGCGAGGGCTATAAGGGCATCGTTATCGTGAATGGCAAGAAGATGCTTAAGAAGTAAGCGGGCTGAATAAACAAGTCCATGCTTAAGACAAAGCAGAGGCAGAAGAAAACAGAATAATAACAGGAGCCGCATTTCCTTATCCGGGAAATGCGGTTTTTTGTTTTTGTCTTTGCTTATTGGATTAATTGTGCTATATTTGCACGATTCTAAATCGTAAGGGCATAAGATATGTATAGCACAATAGAAGAAATATCGGTAGGTTCCACCAAACAGCTGTTTCATGGTCCGTGTATAGATGACGACCTGTTGCTCTTCCCGGAGTTTGGCAGTGTGCCTGTGCCGGAAGTGCCTAAGCGCATGCGTTGTCTGCTTGTGGGACTGTGTCTGCGTGGTGATGCGCGCTATACTGTAGATACGGAAGAGCGCCTTGTGAAAGCCAACGATGTGATAATAATCAGTGAGGGGCAGGTTGTCAACAACAGCCAGTTGAGCTGCGACTTCAGTGGCATAGCCATCATGATGTCGGAGAACTTCTTCAACGAAGTGCTGAAAGGCGTGCATGACCTCTCGTCGCTTTTCCTTTTCTCAAGGAAGCATCCTGTCTTCGGGCTGCGGATTGACGAGGTGGAAAATCTGATGTCTTATTTCCAGAAGATACAGTCAAAGGTGGAGGCGCAGGAACATGCCTTCCGCCGCGACGTGGTCCGTTCCCTGTTGGCAGCTATGATATATGATATCGGTCATGTGATGTATGGTGTGCAGCAGGGTGGGGCTAAGAAGCAGACACGTGCAGAGTCTATCTTCACGGAATTTATCCGTCTTGTGGAGCAGAACTATCGTTCGGAGCGCCGTGTGTCGTGGTATGGCGAGCAGCTTTGCATTACTCCTAAGTATCTGTCGGAGACAGTAAAGTCTATAAGCCAGCGTACTCCCAACGAATGGATAGACAAGTATGTCACCCTTGAACTGCGTGTGCAGCTGAAGAACACGTCAAAGAGCATCAAGGAGATAGCCAAGGATTTGAACTTTCCCAATCAGTCATTCCTCGGTAAATATTTCAAGGAGCATGTCGGAGTGTCTCCGTCGGCATACAGAAGGGATTAGAATACGACCATAAATAGAGCCTTAGCAGAAACGAGCTAAGGCTTTATTTATGGTCGTATGTTTTATTATATGCGGCAGAATATGCTATAACTCAATTGAGTCAGCCATTTCTTCCAGTTCCTTGTACCACTCCTCTCCGAACCGCTTTATGAGCGGACCTTTCAGGAATTTATATACAGGCAGGTCAAGCTCCTTTCCTTTCTTCACGGCATCGCGGCATACGTCCCAGCGGTTGTAGTTGAGTCCGACGAGTCCGTTGCCGAAAGTCTTCTCTCTAATAGGATAGAGAGCGCAGCTGATAGGCTTGCAGAAGTCCGTCAGCCTGCCTGCGCGCCATGCCTTTTCCAGGGCGCAAAGACAACAGCCGTCTTCATAACAGGTGAAGACACAGTCTTTTCCACCCACGATGCTCGTCACGAGGTCACCGTCGCGGTCGGGGTATGCCACACCTTGTTTGTCTATTACCGCCTGCGCCTGTGCGGAGAGGTCGTTCCAAACCGTGTCTACGGCATCTTCAATCTGTGCTATTTCATCGAGAGTGACGGGAGCTCCCGCATCGCCTTCTACGCAGCAGATGCCATGGCAGGCATCAAGGTCGCAGCAGAAGCGCTCGGTAATGATGTCCGGCGAGAGTAGAACGTCGCCGACTTGAAGTATGGGAAGGTATTTCTTGGTCATTTTTTTTCTTTGTTTGTTTAATTTCTACCATTCTATCGGTGTTTCTCCATGCTCCTTCAGATAGTCGTTGCAGCGCGAGAAGTGGTGGTTGCCGAACCATCCGCCGCGGTTTGCCGATAGAGGAGAAGGGTGTACCGACTGCAGAATAAGATGCCGGCTGGCATCAATCAGCGGAGCTTTACTCCTTGCATATCCGCCCCATAGTATGAACACCAGGTTGTTGCGGTCGGCGCTTAGCGCCTTTATCGCCGCGTCGGTAAACTGCTCCCATCCTTTGCGCTGGTGGCTTGCCGCCTGATGAGCCCTTACTGTGAGTGTGGCATTCAGCAGCAGTACTCCCTGCTGTGCCCATCGTGTAAGGTTGCCGGAGTGTGGGATAGGCGTGCCGAGGTCGAGCTGTATCTCCTTGAAGATGTTCTGCAGCGATGGTGGAAACGGTATGCCGTCGCACACCGAGAAGCTCAGTCCGTGAGCCTGTCCCGGTTCGTGATACGGGTCCTGTCCGATGATGACCACTTTCACCTTGTCGAACGGACACAGGTTGAAGGCGTTGAAGATAAGGTTTCCTGGGGGATAGCATTTGGTGTGCATATACTCGGAGCGCACAAACTGTGTGAGATCCATGAAGTATTGCTTGTCAAACTCAGCCCCGATGTGCTGCTTCCACGAAGATTCGATATTTACATCCATAATGTTTCTTTTAGGCAAAAGTACTAATAATAATGCTTTCCCGCAACAATACGCAGGCAGAAAATTCAGCCTTATGATAGGTTAAAGACTGTTGTGCATAGCACAAAAAGCATCCATACTTGCCGGAAAAACATAAATATAGGCTTTGTTTATTAAAATAAAGCCTTTGCGTAATGGAATAAAGCTGTTGTTTTATTAAATAAAGCCCTTATTTATGTTTTAAAACGCGGTTCGGGTATATTTTGCAATATGTCTTTAATAGTATTTTATTATAAAAAACAGAAAATTATCACATTATATAATGTAGAATGTGAAACTTTTTCTTACTTTTGCAGCCAAAATAAAAAAACAAGTAGTGTGGCGATAGCCGCACGATAAAGAAAACTACAGAATTATGCAAGAGAATCTGGTAATAGTAGAGAGCCCTGCAAAGGCAAAGACAATAGAGAAATTCCTGGGTAAGGACTATAAGGTGATGTCAAGCTACGGTCATATCCGCGACCTGAAGAAAAAGGAAATCAGCATCAACCTCGATACGTTGGAACCCGACTATGAGATACCCGAAGAGAAGAAGAAGCTCGTTTCGGAACTGAAGGCAAGTGCCAAGAAAGCCGACAAGGTATGGCTCGCATCCGATGAGGACCGCGAGGGAGAAGCCATCTCGTGGCATCTGTGCGAGGTGCTCGGTCTGGACGAGAAGAAGACCAGCCGTATCGTGTTCCACGAAATCACCAAGCCTGCCATCATGGATGCCATAAGCAATCCACGATACCTGAATATGAATCTCGTAAACGCACAGCAGGCCCGCCGTGTGCTCGACCGCCTCGTGGGCTTCAAGCTGTCGCCAATCCTCTGGCGCAAAGTAAAGCCGGCGCTTTCTGCCGGACGTGTGCAGAGCGTAGCCGTAAGACTGATTGTAGAAAGGGAACGCGAGATTCAGGCATTCAAGAGTGAACCATATTACAGGATAAACGCCCTCTTCATCATGACCACCAAAGACGGCAAGAAGGCAGAGGTGAAGGCAGAGCTCGACACACGTTTCAAGACCCACGAAGACGCCGTGGCGTTCCTCGAAAAGTGCAAGACCTCGGAATTCGTCGTCAGCGACATAACCAAGAAGCCGCTGAAGCGCACCCCGGCACCGCCATTCACCACCTCAACCCTGCAGCAGGAAGCAGCGCGCAAGCTCGGCTTCACCGTGTCGCAGACCATGATGATAGCCCAGCACCTGTATGAAAACGGAAAGATAACCTATATGCGTACCGACTCCGTCAACCTCTCATCCCTCTGCATAAACGCCTGCAGAGACGAGATACAGAAGAACTGGGGCGAGAAATACCATAAGACCCGCCAGTATCATACCAGTTCGAAAGGAGCCCAGGAAGCCCACGAGGCCATCCGTCCGACCTATATGGAAGCAAGCTCAATAGAAGGCACGATGCAGGAGCGCCGCCTGTATGAACTGATATGGAAGCGCACCGCAGCCTGCCAGATGGCAGACGCACAGATAGAGAAGACCACCGTAGGCATCAGCGTAAAGCAGGCCGACGGTACGGAGACGGAGGAGAAGTTCATCGTAAACGGAGAAGTAGTTACCTTCGACGGCTTCCTGAAAGTATACCGCGAATCGTCAGACGAAGACGAAAGCCGCGAGACCGCCACAAGCCAGCTGCCGCCAATGACAGAGGGTGACAAGCTGCAGCGTTCCGAGATGGTAGCCACCGAGCGGTTCAGCCAGGGCCCGCTGAGATATACCGAGGCAAGCCTTGTACACAAGATGGAGGAACTCGGCATCGGCCGTCCGTCAACATATGCCCCTACAATCAGCACCATACAGCAGCGCGGCTATGTGCAGAAGGGCGACAAGAAGGGCGAAGACAGAGCCTTTACGATAGACACCCTCAAGGGAAACACCATAACAAACACTACCAAGACCGAGACCGCCGGCAGCGACAAGGGAAAGCTGCAGCCTACCGACATCGGTCTGGTGGTCAACGACTTCCTACTGCAGCACTTCCCTGAGGTGCTCGACTATAACTTTACCGCCAACGTAGAGCAGGAGTTCGACTCCATCGCCGAGGGCAAAGAGCAGTGGACCGACATGCTGAAAGACTTCTACAAGCATTTCGAGCCAAGCGTGGAGCAGACCATGAACAGTCGCCAGCAGCACAAAGCCGGAGAGCGACAGCTCGGCACCGACCCTAAGAGCGGCAAGCCGGTATTCGTGAAGATAGGCCGTTTCGGTCCTGTTATACAGATAGGATCTGCCGAAGACAAGGAGAAACCAAGCTTCGCACAGCTGCCAAAAGACAAGGGCATGGAGACGATAACCCTCGAAGAGGCGCTCGACCTGTTCAAGCTGCCGCGCACAGTGGGCGAATTCGAAGGCTCGCCGGTAGTGATTGGAGCAGGCCGCTTCGGACCGTATATCCTCCACAACAAGAAATACGTGTCGCTTCCAGAGGGCGAAGACCCAATGACGATAAAGCTCTCCACCGCCGTGGCGCTGATAGAACGCCGCCGCATCGAGGACAACATGCGTCATCTGAAGAAGTTCGACGAAGATTCCAAGCTCGAGGTCATGAAAGGCAAGTATGGTCCGTATCTCGTCTACGACGGCAAGAACTACCGTCTGCCGAAGGCAATGCACGAGCGTGCCGCAGAGCTGACATACGAGGAGTGCATGAATGTGATAAACAATACGGTAAAGAAATAGCAGCCTATGCAGAGAATAATCCTGATAGGCTATATGGGGGCAGGCAAGACCACCGTGGGCAAACAGCTTGCCGACAACCTCGGACTGATGTTCTACGACCTCGACTGGTACATCACCAGCCGCATGCACCGCACCGTGGCGCAGATTTTTGAAGAAGGCGGCGAGGAAGGCTTCCGCAAGGTGGAACACAACATGCTGCACGAAGTGGCAGAGTTCGAGAACGTCGTGCTCAGCTGTGGCGGCGGCACCCCGTGCTTCTTCGATAATATGGATTATCTTAACCGGCAGGGCGAAACCGTATATCTGAAGGCAACCCCCGAGGTCCTCTATGCCCATCTGAAGATGGGAAAGACCGTGCGCCCTCTGCTTCTGAACAAGACCCCCGAAGAGGTGAAAGCCTTCGTCAAAGAGCAGCTTGCACAGCGCGAGCCATACTATCTGAAGGCAAAACACGTGCTCGACGTGAACCTCCTCGACAGTTACGACAAGATACAGACCTCTGTAAAGAATATAAAAGAAATGCTGTAGTCGGTAGCAGACATCAGCGGAATCCTACAACATTTACCACAACGACAAAACAAAGAAATGAAGAAATGGACCATTGAAGACTCCAAGGAGTTATACAATATGGGAGGATGGGGAACATCCTACTTCGGTATCAACGACAAGGGCGACGTATATGTGACGCCCTGCAAGGACAATACCCAGATAGACATCCGTGACATAATGGACGAGCTCGCCCTCCGCGACATAACCCCTCCAGTATTGCTGCGCTTTCCGGATATCCTCGACAACCGTATCGAGAAGACGTCAAGCTGCTTCGAGAAAGCAGCCAAGGAGTATGACTACAAGGGCGAAAGCTTTATCATCTATCCCATCAAGGTAAACCAGATGCAGCCTGTGGTAGAGGAAATCATAAGCCACGGACGCAAGTTCAACCTCGGTCTGGAGGCAGGCTCAAAGCCAGAGCTGCATGCCGTGATAGCCGTACAGTGCCAGAGCGACTCCCTGATAATCTGCAATGGATACAAAGACCAAAGCTACATAGAGCTCGCCCTGCTTGCACAGAAGATGGGCAAGAGAATATTCATCGTGGTGGAGAAGCTCAACGAACTCGACATCATTGCCCGCATAGCCAAGAAGCTCGGCGTAAGGCCAAACCTCGGTGTAAGGATAAAGCTCGCCTCCTCAGGCAGCGGAAAATGGGAAGAAAGCGGTGGCGATGCAAGTAAGTTCGGACTTACAAGCTCAGAGCTTCTTGCAGCCCTCGAAATACTTGAAAGCAAGGGAATGAAGGACTGCCTTAAGCTTATCCACTTCCATATCGGTAGCCAGATAACCAAGATACGCCGCATACAGACAGCCCTGCGCGAAGCATCACAGTTCTATATACAGATGCACAAGATGGGCTACGACGTGGAGTTTGTAGACTGCGGCGGCGGACTCGGCGTAGATTACGACGGCACACGTTCCTCAAACAGCGAGAGCAGCGTGAACTATTCCATACAGGAGTATGTCAACGACTGTCTATACACCTTTATCGAGGCTGCCAACGCCAACGGAATAAAGCATCCGAACCTGATAACGGAAGGCGGACGTTCATTGTCGGCACACCACTCCGTACTCGTAATCGACGTGTTGGAGACAGCCTCCCTGCCGGAGATGAACGAGGAATACGAACCAACTCCAGAGTCGCACAAACTTGTGAAAGACCTCTATGAGATATGGGACAACCTCAATCCGCGCACAATGATGGAGGACTGGCACGATGCCGAGCAAATCCGCGAGGAGGCTCTCGACCTGTTCAGCCACGGAATGGTAGACCTGCAGACGCGTGCCGAGATAGAAAGGATGTACTGGAGCGTATGTCGCGAAGTGAACAGCATGGCAAAGAGCATGAAGCATCTGCCCGAAGAGCTGAAAGGGCTCGACAAGCTGCTTGCCGACAAATACTTCTGCAACTTCTCGCTCTTCCAGTCGCTGCCAGACAGTTGGGCTATAGACCAGCTCTTCCCTATAGTGCCGCTGCAGCGCCTTGACGAAAGACCGACACGCAGCGCCACGATACAGGACATCACCTGCGACAGCGACGGCAAGATAGCAAACTTCGTCACCAACCGCCACCTGTCTCACATCCTGCCCGTGCATACAATAAAGAAAAACGACCCGTACTATCTCGGAGTGTTCCTCGTGGGAGCATATCAGGAGATACTCGGCGATATGCACAATCTCTTCGGCGACACCAATGCCGTACACATCTCGGTGAAGGACGGCAAGTACAACATAGACCAGATCTTCGACGGAGAGACTGTAGAAGAAGTGCTGAGCTATGTGCAGTATAACCCTAAGAAACTCGTCCGCCAGCTTGAGATATGGGTGACGAAGAGTGTGAAAGCAGGCAAAATATCGCTCGAAGAGGGAAAAGAGTTCCTTTCAAATTATCGTTCAGGACTCTACGGATATACATATTTGGAATAAAAGTAAATGGAGAAAAACTGCATAACTGTAGTAAAAGTAGGCGGCGCTGTTGTAGAAGACAGTAGCCGTCTTTCTGAATTACTTGACAACTTCTGCAAGATAGAAGGCAGAAAGCTGCTCGTACACGGTGGCGGAAGAAGCGCCACCAAGATAGCCGCCGCCCTCGGAATAGATAGCCGTATGGTAAACGGCCGCCGTGTTACCGATGCGGAGATGTTGCGTGTGGTGACAATGGTGTATGGCGGACTCGTAAACAAGAACATCGTGGCGCAGCTTCAGACAAGGGGCGGGAATGCCCTCGGACTGACAGGAGCCGACATGGATGTGGTCCGCTCACATAAGAGAGAGGTGAAAGACGTGGACTATGGCTTCGTCGGAGATGTTGACACGGTAGACGGCAGCCGCCTTGCCGACCTGATAGAAAGCGGCGTAGTGCCCGTTATGGCACCGCTGACCCACGATGGCAAGGGCAATATCCTGAACACGAATGCCGACACCATCGCTTCCGAAACGGCAAAGGCACTGTCGGCATACTACGATGTGACACTCGTCTATGCCTTCGAGAAGGCAGGAGTGCTTGCCGATTCCGATGATGAAGGCAGCGTAATAAGATGTCTTGACAAAGAGAAATTTGAGAAATACGTAGCCGACGGTACCATCGCCGGTGGCATGTTGCCAAAGCTCGAAAACGCCTTTGCTGCTATAAAGGCAGGCGTAAAAAGAGTGGCAATAACCAGAGACACCGACCTCGAGGTGAGGTGCGGTACAATGATTGAATAACAAAAAAACGTTAAAAGCATAGGAAAACTCCTGCGTTTTGTAACTTATCCATAACTGAATCGTCTAATATAATAGAGGCAAATGAGAAAAATCAGTTTCCGAAACGATGTCTTGCCGTTGAAAAACGTGCTCTATCGGCTTGCGCTCCGTATCACAATGAATAGGGAGGAAGCAGAAGATGTCGTCCAGGATACGATGATGAAGATATGGGACCGCCGCGACACCTTGCAGGACGTAGAGTCGATAGAGGCATTCAGCCTGACGATATGCCGACGCCTTGCACTGGACAAGACAAAGAAAATGTCACGCCAGGATGAGTCGCTCGACCAAGAGGACTACGGTCCGCAAGCCTCAAGTCTGCCGACACCCGATGAAAGAGCAGAGCAGAAAGACATGGTAGACATGGTAAGACGCATAGTGGACAGTCTGCCGGAAAAACAAAAAACATGTATGCAGCTCCGCGATTTTGAAGGAAAGTCGTATAAAGACATCGCCCAAGTGCTATCCATAACGGAAGAACAGGTGAAGGTGAACATATACAGAGCAAGGCAGGCGGTAAAACAAAAGTTTAACGAAAATGCAGAATATGGATTATAAATACATCGAACAGCTAATGGAACGCTACTGGAATTGCGAGACAACACTCGAAGAGGAGGCAATTCTGAAGGCATTCTTCTCCCAGGACGACGTTCCTGCGGAGTTGGCAAAATACAAGAGCCTGTTTGACTGCGTGGCAAGCGACAAGGAGGAAAACGTGCTCGGCGATGATTTCGATGCAAGGATGGAGGCACTCATTGACGAACCGGTAAAGGTGAAGGCACGTGTGGTTCCGTTCAGACAACGCCTCATGCCGTTGTTCAAGGCTGCGGCAATGGTGGCTATAATCCTAACGTTGGGCAATGCTTCGCAGTTCGCCTTCCATGAAGAAGATGATGACGTGGCAACAACAGTATCGCCGAAGGTGCACAACGGCCCAGCCGTGGCAATGGGCGACTCGGTGAAAATCGACAGCTTGAAGAAAGCAACCGTAATGCCCAACCAACTGAAGTAAGACAATTTTCTATGCTTTCTCATAATAAAATCATGTTTAGTAAAACAACTAAGAAGCTGTGAAGCTTCGTTCTCTCAAATTTTTCATAACATACTAACGTTAAGGTCACTGCAGGTTTAATTACTTCAGTGGCCTCTTTTGTTATTTCATTATTCTTTCTTACCTTTGCATCCGGAAATCTTATCATTCAGGATTCTATAAAACAAGAAATGAAATATAATACGATAACCCTTGATTGCGGACTGCGTATAATACATCTGCAGTCTCCTTCCCCCGTGGTGTATTGCGGATACGAGATATGTGCCGGTACGAGAGACGAGGAAAGTTCAGAGGAAGGTATGGCGCACTTCTGCGAACATACCACCTTCAAAGGCACGGTAAGACGTACAGCCATGCAGATACTTAACAGACTGGAGAGCGTGGGAGGAGACCTCAACGCCTTTACAAACAAGGAAGATACCGTCTACTATTCCGCCATACTGAAAGAACATTTCCCAAGAGCCGTGGAACTGCTTACCGATATAGTGTTTCAAAGCACCTATCCACAGACGGAGATAGACAAGGAAGTGGAAGTGATTTGCGATGAGATAGAGAGCTACAACGATTCGCCGGCAGAACTGATATATGATGACTTCGAGAATGCCGTCTTTGCCGGTCATCCATTAGGACATAACATATTGGGAAGGGCAGAGACGCTGAGGACGTACACTACAGACGATGCCCTTGCTTTCACCAGACGCTTCTACCGGCCGGAGAATACCGTGTTCTTCGTTTCCGGAGACGTGGATTTCAATACCGTGGTAAGACTTCTGAAACGGGCAACGGCGGAGTTCCCGTCAGCCACACCTCTGATAGACGTAACGCCGACAGCCGTGTTGCCGTCCTACGAACCGAAGACAATAAAGCACGACCGCGGCACACATCAGGCACATGTGATGATAGGCAACAGGGCATACAGCGTGCACGACAGGCGCAGAATGCCGCTCTATCTGCTGAACAATATCCTTGGCGGACCGGGAATGAACGCCCGTCTGAACATCTCGCTCCGTGAGCGCAACGGTCTTGTATATACGGTGGAAAGCTCCATGGTGTGCTATTCCGATACGGGAATATGGTGCACATACTTCGGTTGCGACCCAAAAGACGTAAGAAAATGCCTGAAGCTGGTGCGCAGGGAACTTGATAAAGTAATCAACGCCCCTTTGACAGCCAGTCAGCTGGCAGCCGCAAAGCGACAGATAAAGGGGCAGATCGGTGTGGCATGCGACAACAGGGAAAGCTTCGCACTCGATTTCGGAAAGACATTCCTGCATTACGGATGGCAGAAAGATGTAACGAAACTTATGGACGATATAGACAATATTACGGCGGAGGAGATACAGGAAGTGGCGAATGAAATACTCGCCGCAGACCGTCTTACAACGCTCATATATGAATAAACCATGCTCTAATTGTTGCAAAATTGTTTAAATTATTCGCAATGTTGAACATTTTTAGGAGAAATAGTAACGTATGTGGAAAAGATAGATTATTTTTGCATTAATAAAAGCTAATAGATACTTACAACAACAATAAAATACAGGTATTGTTACCTGTAGATACAGCATAGAAAATGGAAGTCACAGAGAAGACGATAGACATTGACAACATACTTAAAAGCAAGATGGGTGGTAAAGCTCGCTATGTGCCGTCGTTGCTTACAAGGTGGCTGAAGCACATCATACACCAGGATGAGGTGAATGCTTTCCTGTGGGACAGCCGTGCACATAAGGGTGTAGAGTGGCTGGAAGATTGTGTCAAGTATCTTGATATGACCCTGAAGGTTGAAGGCATGGAGAATCTGCCGGACAAGAACGACGGCAGACTGTATACTTTCGTAAGCAACCATCCGCTCGGTGGAGTGGACGGCGTGGCGCTCGGAGCTATAATAGGCAGACATTATGACGGTAAGTTCAGATACCTCGTCAACGACCTGCTGATGAACCTTCCGGGACTTGCACCCGTGTGCATTCCTATCAATAAGACAGGAAACCAAAGCCGCAACTTCCCGGCAATGGTGGAGGCTGGCTTTGGAAGCGACAACCATATGCTCATGTTCCCTGCCGGACTGTGCTCGCGACGCATAAACGGAGAGATACACGACATACCGTGGACCAAGACCTTCATATCCAAGAGCGTGGAGTATAAGCGTGATATCGTGCCGATACATTTCGGTGGACAGAACTCCGATTTCTTCTACAATCTTGCCAATATCTGCAAGAGGCTCGGCATAAAATTCAATATCGCCATGCTCTTCCTCGTAGACGAGATGTACAAGAACGTTCATAAAGAGTTCAGAGTGGCTATCGGAAAGCCTATACCATGGCAGACCTTCGACAAGAGCAAGACTGCCAAAGAATGGGCACGCTATGTGGAAGACAAGGTTTATGAACTGTAATGCAATATAGATAACGAAGAACATACGGGCATAGCCCACTAAATATAAGAAAGCTAAGATGGAACAAGAGATTATCCAGCCAATTGACAAGGCTCTGCTGAAAAAGGAACTTACGCAGGAGCGTCAGTTGCGAATGACAAACAAAAGCAATAACGAAATCTATGTCATCACAGCGCACAATGCGCCCAATGTGATGAAAGAGATAGGACGCCTTCGTGAGATCGCTTTCCGTGAGGCTGGCGGTGGCACGGGCAAGAGCATGGATATAGACGAGTTTGACACCATGCCAAACTGCTATAAGCAACTTATAGTCTGGAATCCGGAGGCAGAGGAGATAATCGGAGGTTACCGTTATATTCTTGGAACGGACATCGATATCGACAAGAAAGGACAGCCTATACTCGCCACAAGCCACATGTTCCATTTCTCCGACAAGTTCATGAAGGAATATATGCCGCAGACCATTGAGCTGGGACGCTCCTTCGTGGCTCTGCCATACCAAAGCTCCAGGATGGGTGCAAAGAGCCTTTTTGCTCTCGACAACCTGTGGGATGGACTGGGTGCGCTTACTGTGGTGATGCCTAACGTAAAGTATTTCTTCGGCAAGATGACGATGTATCCGTCGTATATCCGCAAGGGCAGGGATATGATACTGTATTTCCTGAAGAAGCATTTCGACGATAAGGAGAACCTCGTAATACCGATGGAACCGCTGAAAATAGAGACTGATCCAAAGGAACTGGAGGCTCTTTTCTGTGAGGATGACTTCCGTGCAGACTACAGAATACTGAACCGCGAAATCCGTAAGATGGGTTACAATATCCCTCCTTTGGTGAATGCCTATATGAATCTCAGTCCTACAATGAAACTCTTCGGCACGGCTATCAATGATGGCTTCGGTGATGTGGAGGAGACAGGTATCCTCATCGCCGTGGATGAAATCCTTGAGGAAAAGCGCATGCGCCATATAGACTCTTATATAAAGGAGCATCCTGAGGCACTTGAGATTACAAGTGGTGCCAATCCTATTATATATAAGAACAAGTAAACGGACGCTTATTTTGCTGCTTTGTATTATAAGCAGCAAAAGATTATAAAGAACAGCCACCGATAGTATGGCTAAATCTATACTATCGGTAGGCTTATACCATTAATCTTCTGGTAGATGTCGAGGGCATATACATCGGTCATGCCGCTGATATAGTCGATAACTGCCATTATACGGGTTTCAAGATCTGGAGAGGTGATGTCGTACTGGCTGCTGACACGGCTTATAAGCTGACGGGAATAGAACCTGTCGGGGTGTACGGCAGCCTCAGTCATTATCTCCATCAGGGTTTCCATAATCTTGAAACCGCTCAGTTCCACGTCGAGCACAGGTTTACTCTTGTAAATTTTCTGTATTGAAACTTCCGTACATCTCTTGTAGGCAGAATGTTGAGGCTCCGGTATATGGTCTATCAGACAGCCTTGGAAGGTGCCGTTGAGAATATCTTCCTCATGTTCGATGAAAGTATGGGCACATACATTCTCCAGCTTGCCAATGGCGCAGGCTCTCATATAGATTACTTTCTCGTTGTCATCGGTTATTCCCTCATCTATTATGCGCTGTTCAATACTGTTTCTTATGGTTTCATCGAAGAATCCTAACAACAGCTCCTTCGTTTTCTCGAAAGAGAGAATCTTCAGTTTGTGGGAATCCTCTATATCCATTATCTCATAGCAGATGTCATCGGCAGCTTCCACAAGATATACCAGCGGATGTCTTGCATACACAAGCGGCTCTCCTGGCTTTGACTTACATAAAATGCCCAATTCATCGGCAATCTTCTTGAAGGTGTGGGCTTCTGTATTGAAGAATCCGAACTTACCGTGGCTTCCTGCAAGGCTCGACTCGTATGGGTATTTCACGATGGAGGCAAGCGTGGTATATGTCATTACGAAGCCACCGTCTCTTCTTCCCTTGAATCTGTGGGCAAGCAGACGGAAAGCATTTGCGTTTCCCTCAAAGTGGGTTATGTCGTCCCATAGCTCCCGGCTAACCTGTTCCTTCAGATAAGACCCTTTCCCTTCGGTAAAGAAAGTCTGTATGGCCTTCTCACCACTATGGCCGAACGGCGGATTACCCATGTCGTGGGCAAGACAGGCCGTGCTGACGATAGTTCCTATTTCCGGAAACAAGGTGTCGGCAAGTTCCGGATGCTTCTTCGTAAGTGCGGCGGCAACATCATTTCCGAGCGACATTCCCACGCTCGCCACCTCCAGACTGTGGGTAAGGCGGTTATGTACAAAGATGCTGCCGGGCAGAGGAAACACCTGGGTCTTGTTCTGCATACGGCGGAATGGTGCCGAAAATATCAGACGGTCGTAGTCACGTTTGAATTCGCTACGGTCGTCATGTCTCTCAATGTGTCGTTCCTCTTGTCCGAGGCGCTTGTTGGAAATAAGTTGTTGCCAGTTCATCATAAGCGGGAAATGATTTTATAACTGCAAAGTTAGCAAAAGAAAAAGAAAAGTATTACTTTTGCCCATGCAAATATAAAAACTTTTATACAAATGAAGATATGTGTGTTCTGTTCGGCCAACAGTAATATAGAGCCGGTTTACTTTGAGAAGACAAGAGAGTTGGGAGAGTGGTGTGCAAAAAACGGCCATTCCATCGTGTTTGGCGGTTGCGATATGGGTCTTATGGAATGTGTCGCCGAGGCAGCATATAGCAATGGCGGCATGACGATAGGTGTTGTTCCTTCGAAGATTGAGGAGAACGGTCATGTAAGTCCTCATCTCTCGGTAGAGATACCATGCGACAATCTCAGCGACCGCAAAGACCTCTTGCTGTTGAAGAGTGATATCGTGATAGCTCTGCCTGGCGGCATAGGCACTCTCGATGAGATATTTACCGTAGCGGCGTCTGCAACGATAGGCTACCATAGGAAGAAGGTGATACTTTATAACATCAGCGGTTTTTGGAACTCCCTCATTGCCTTGTTGGATGATTTGCAGCAGAAGGGTATGATTCGCGGCGACTGGCACCGTCATATCGTGGTGGCTAACAGCTTGGAGGAGATCAAGAATGAATGTAAGGACTGATTACATAAAATATTCTCTCTTTTGTCTTGCCATGCGGAAAAGACAAAAGAGAGAAGTCCGTTTTTTTCGGTGTTATGTTTTTTATTCAAATATAATTCATAAGCGATATGGATTATATTTGTGATGTTTTATGAGAATAGTTCGGGACAAAACAATTTAATGATTGATTTTTGGTTCATCCGGAATATGTAGTGATAGGATATCTAAATGAGCATTAACAAAAACAATAAAAACACCCGATTAGCAATTTCAAAGACAACAAGAACCATTTTAGATTAAACAACATAAGCAAGCGACAAGAATGCATAAACAAACGCATAGTCTGTATAAATATCCAGTTGGTATAGTACGTCAATACACGTTGATTATGACAATCACGCCAAGCCTATGTAAGTACGCTATTTTGTCATCATTTAGAAATTCGGTAACTTTCCCATAGAAAGTCCGTAACTTTCTCATAGAAATTCGGTAACTTTCTATTTGAAGTTGATTGGACATCTATTTCTACTTGCTTCAACAAGCATCTAAATCTTTACCCATCTCCCTTTTTTATGCACCAAATATGTATGCTGTAATTGTATAAAAATACAATACGGCATCAAACCTTTAATGCCATTCCTTGAATATTTTCTTACCTCTCTCCCGTCTCCCCTGAAGGGAGAGTACTGAAAACCTTTGGTAGAGTGAGCCAAAGTTCAAGTTCAGTTATCAAGTATCGGGAACGAACCGTTTCTCGCACAGAAAGCGCAGTCGGGAACACTTGTCTGAATCAACTTCCGACAAGAGTGCGGCAGACTGAAAAATGATATTTATTATATAATAATATGTGTTTCTGCATTTTTTTTCGTATTTTTGCACCCCGATTAATTAATCCAATGAAAAAAGTAATTTACAACAAGATAGACAAGCGTTCTATCTCAAACTTGCCTAAGGTGCTCTTTCCAGGACGCATCGTGGTTGTTACAACGGAAAATGATGCTGACAAAGCGGTTGACTTCCTGCTGGCGCAACCCATTCTGGGCGTTGATACGGAAACAAGACCTGCCTTCAAAAAGGGCATCAACCATAAGGTGGCACTGCTGCAAGTGGCTACCCACGACATCTGTTTCCTGTTCCGCCTCAACTATACGGGCATCACAGCATCGATACTCAAACTGCTTGAAGACACTACTGTTCCAAAAATCGGACTGTCATTACACGACGACATCATGTCTATGCACAGAAGGGCGGATTTCAGACCCGGCAATTTCATCGACCTGCAGAAGCATGTCGGCGAAATAGGCATTGAAGACCTGAGCTTGCAGAAGCTTTACGCCAACTTCTTCGGACAGAAGATTAGCAAGGCGCAAAGACTTTCCAACTGGGAGGCTGACATTCTTACACAGCAACAGAAGAACTATGCCGCTACAGATGCATGGGCGTGTATCATGCTCTATGAGGAACTGCAGAAGCTTGAAGACACGGGAGATTACGAACTGGTGGTCAAACCGGAAGAGGAACAAAAGGTTGGATAAGCCGCTAAAGACGGTGTAACCACGCAAGTATAGAAACCATTTTATAATCAGATAACAATACGTTTTATGAACTCATATAAATCAATATACCTTAAGAAAGGTAAGGAAGAAAGTCTGAAGCGCTTCCACCCATGGGTGTTCTCAGGAGCTATCAACAAGATGGACGAGGACATCTGCGAGGGAGACACGGTGAAGGTGTTTACCGCTAACGGAGACTTCATCGCTGTAGGACACTTCCAGATAGGAAGCATCGCTGTAAGAGTATTGTCGTTTGAAGACATCGACATCAATGAAGATTTCTGGACTGAGCGTCTGTCGCAGGCACTGCGCATGAGACTTGCCATCGGCATTGCCGACAACCCGGAAAACAACACCTACAGACTGGTACACGGAGAGGGCGACAACCTGCCGGGACTCGTTATTGACTGCTACGGCAAGACGGCTGTGATGCAGGCACACAGCGTAGGCATGCACATACACCGCAACGAGATTGCAAAGGCTCTCGTAAAGGTTGCTGACGGACGGGTGGAGAACGTCTTCTACAAGAGCGAGACAACTCTGCCATATAAAGCGGAACTCGGACAGGAGAACGGCTTCATCATCGGGGGCAGCACCGACAACACTGCTCTGGAAAACGGCCTGAAGTTCCACGTGGACTGGCTGAAAGGACAGAAGACTGGCTTCTTCGTTGACCAGCGTGAAAACCGCAGTCTGCTTGAGAAATATGCCAAGGGAAAGAACGTACTCAACATGTTCTGCTACACCGGCGGATTCTCTTTCTATGCAATGAGAGGCGGAGCTAACCTCGTACATTCCGTTGACAGCAGCGCAAAGGCGATAGAACTGACAAACGCCAACGTAGAACTCAACTTCCCTGGCGACGACCGTCATCAGGCATTCTGCGAAGACGCTTTCAAGTTTCTCGACAATGCCGAGGACTTCTACGACCTCATAATTCTCGACCCTCCTGCCTTTGCCAAGCACAGAGCGGCTCTGCGCAATGCGCTGAAGGGATACACACGACTCAACGTGAAGGCTTTCGAGAAAATCAAGCACGGAGGAATACTCTTCACCTTCAGCTGCTCACAGGTGGTGACGAAGGAGAACTTCCGCAATGCTGTATTTACGGCGGCTGCGATTTCCGGAAGAAACGTACGCATACTGCACCAGCTTCATCAGCCGGCGGACCATCCTATCAACATCTATCATCCTGAAGGAGAATACCTGAAGGGTCTGGTGCTGTACGTAGAATAATATTTTTATTGATGATGTTGCGTTGCCGTACAGACAGCATGGCATCGAAGTACTGAAGGAATATGTCATTCATAGAGAAGATACACGACTTTATCAGACACAACCGTCTGATGGACAAGAACAAGAAATACCTTGTGGCACTGTCGGGAGGAGCCGACAGTGTCTCTCTCATTCTTGCACTTAAAGAATTAGGATTCGACGTTGATGCTGTACACTGCAACTTCCATCTGCGAGGCAAGGAGTCGGAGCGTGACGAACAGTTCTGCATCTCTCTTTGCAAAAAGAAAGGCATTGAAATACATATTGTTCATTTCAACACCCTGGAATATGCCGCACTACATAAAATCAGTATCGAAATGGCTGCCCGCAACTTACGATATGCCTACTTCGAACAACTGAGGAATGACATCTGTGCCGACGGCATCTGTGTGGGACATCATCGTGAAGACTCCGTAGAGACGCTGCTCATCAACCTGATACGTGGCACCGGCATAAACGGTCTTACAGGCATCGCTCCTAAAAACGGATTCATCCTCCGACCTATGCTCTGCGTTTCAAGAGCCGACATCGAGAAGTATCTAAACGACAAAGGACAGGACTTCGTTACGGACAGCACTAATCTCATTGACGACGTGACCCGAAACAAGATACGCCTTAACCTCATGCCGCTGATACGCTCCATCAATCCTTTGGCTGACAAGGACATAGCCAACACGGCAAACAGAATCAACGAGGCTGCCAAGGTTTTCAACAATGCTATAGAGAAAGCAGCAGACAGGGTTTCTACGACAAAGGGTGATTGCACAATTATCAACATACCATCTCTACTAAACGAGATTTCTCCGGAGTATACCTTATATAATATATTAAGCAGATTCTCCTTCTCGCCTGCCACGATTGAGGACATCTACAACAAGCTTCAGTCGCAGGTACAGTCGGGAAAGATTTTCTCTTCTGCCACACATCGCATACTCATCGACCGCAACGACATCATTGTTGAACCGATAGACAAGGGGACGGACAAACGGATGACGGTTCCAGAGTGCGGCACTTATGTATACTCCGAAACGACAAAACTTAGAATAAAGGAAACGGAAATCGACGGTTCGTTTAAGATTTCAAGAGAAAAGCACGTGGCTTCCTTTGATGCAACAAAAGTGAAGTTTCCTATAAAGATTAGAAAGACAGCGGAGGGCGACTGGTTCGTACCATTCGGAATGAATGGCAAGAAACTCATTAGCGACTATCTTACCGACCGTAAGGTTTCACTTTTCGACAAACAACGCCAGCTCGTCATTACAGATGCTGACGGAAACATTATCTGGATCGTCGGTGAACGCCCCGACAACAGATTCAAAATAGAAAGCGGTTCTGCCAAAGCCTTGGTCATTGAACTGGTAAAGAACTGAGCATCCGACAATGGCGTTCTAAAATATTTACCATTGAACGCTATCAAATCACGAGACTTTTAAAGAACTGACCGTTGAACCTATAAAAACCTTCATCTGACCTTTGAGTTTTCCATCAGCTTAGGACAGAACTCATCAAAGGGACAATCCTTGCAATGTGGAGCACGACTTGTGCACACATACCTGCCGTGCACCAACAACCAATGATGGGCGTCTGCCTGCATATCTTCTGGAATGTTCTTGACAAGAGTCTTCTCAACGTCAAGCGGTGTTGTGGCTGTTTTTCCAACCAATCCCAACCTGTGGCTCACTCTGAACACATGGGTATCGACAGGCATCGCAGCCTTACCGAAAGCTACAGCAAGCAATACGTTGGCGGTCTTGCGCCCTACTCCACTCAGACTTGTCAGTCCTTCCATAGTGGCTGGCACCTCACCATTGAAATTCTCACACAGCTCGTTTGCCATCCTTACCAGATGTTTCGCTTTGGCATTAGGATACGACACGCTGCGTATATATTCATATATATCCTCCTCGTCAGCCTGTGCCATAGACCTGGCATCCGGATAGCGGCGAAAGAGTTCCGGCGTCACCATATTTACACGCTTGTCTGTACACTGTGCACTAAGCAGGGTTGCCACAAGTAGCTGAAAGACACTGCCAAACTCCAGCTCTGTCGTAACATGCTGCATATTCTTCTTGAAATATTCAAGCACATGACTATATCGTTCAGAACGTTTCATACTCCAAATTATTCTTGTAAAAACAGAAAATGCAGATTATCAGAAAAAGCATCTCTCTGTTAATCTGCATTGAAAAAACTTATATTCCAAGCCTCAGGACTTATTCTGCAGAAGCAGTATCCTCAGTATCTTCTTTCTCTTCCTCAACAAAATTTGTCACTCCATTACTTACAAGGATATTGTACCACTGGAGCAACTTCTTGATATCACTGTCGTGAACGCGGTCACGATCATAATCAGGCAGTACCTCTGCGAAATAAGCATGAAGCTCTTCCTTTGAACACTTGCGGTAGTTGAGAGAACAAACCTTGCCGTCCTCCTTACGAAGAACAGAATCAAGAATATTCATCAAAGGCACATCCTCATCATTTGTATACATAGCTATGTCTGAAAGACTTGTCACACGATCAGAAGCAAAAACAGGCACGCGACGATGTGTCTCATCCAACGCCTCTACGATAAGATTCATCTTTGCTCTCGATACGAGCTTATAAAGTCCTGGTTTTCCAGCTACTGATAAAATTGTATAATCCATTGTTTTAATTGTTTTATATTTTATATTATTATTTGTCATTTATATAACTCATGATTTCTGCCTGACAGTTTAAATATTGTTACCATCATGATTAGGTTTCATAAACAGCATGTTTAGACATCGTAAACAGCCTCTTTAAACAACTCTCCGACATTACTGTCGGACAGTTTTCACAGACTCCAATATTTTCTCTATCTGACAGTTAAGTTCCTCCTTACCATCATTCTGTATGACATAGTCGCTGCGCTTTGCCACCTCTTCCTGACTCATCTGACAGTCTATCCACTCTTGGGCTTTCTCCTTGGTTATGCCATTGCGCTTCATTATTCTGTCAATCCTCACATCAAGAGGAGCGGTCACACAAACAACCTTATCCACAAGCTTGTCGAAGCCACTTGTATATAGGATAGCACACTCCATAAAATCATATCCTGACGCAATGAAATCCTTTGCTACAGCCGGATGAATGACGGAGTTTACGAGCTTTGCGTTCTCATCGGAAGCGAGTATGAACGAAGCGATATACGCCTTGTCCGGCTCGTTGCCGTTGTAGGCACCTTCTCCTATCGCCTCCGTCAGCTGTCTTCTAACCTCAGCCGACTCTCTCATTATCCTCTTTGCAGCACTATCGCAGTCGTATACCTGAACTCCATACTCTGAAAGAAGTCTGCATACATACGATTTTCCGCTTCCTATTCCTCCGGTTATAGCTGTTTTCATATCCTGCAGTAATATATTATTGTTCCTCTATCAGATAATCCACTTGCGATACTTCCGTATGAGCATTCCTTATGCCATGAGGCACAGAAATGACCTTCAACGTGCATTTCTCCGACGGATTGTCTACGATTTCATTATAGTCAACGACGACTTTGAATTTATCCGGCGTGATTGTTCGGAAGATACTTGCTCCGACAGTGAATATCACCTTTACCCTTGAAGGGAACGTACGCAGCACCTTACCCTCCGGCATGTTGGCTGCTACGATAGGTACCTCTACATTCTCCTCTGTAAGGACATCCGGGTAAACGGAAATCCGGACACGCGACGGTACACATTTCACGCCCTTTATATCCATCAGATCAAGATTTCTTACTATGGTGTCCTTCAGATTCCGGATATTAAGACGCTCGGTATAAATACATTTTATGCTGTCGAGCATCTGCTGGCTGCCGTATACATCCACCATGCTTGGAGAAAACTCCACCTTGGCAAGATAATAGCTTGCACTCGGAACGATGTTTCCGAACAGTTTTACAGGCATGCGCTTATACATGCCATAGTTGTAGAAATATTCAAATTTCTCAGGCTTTATGCTTACAATTCTCGACGAACTGTAGATATTCAGATTTATGACCTTTGACAATTCGGAATAAGAAACCACACCATAGCCTTTTTTCTTTATGTATGAGCCAAAAGGCAGATTTACTCTCTTTATGCCATCGCCATACAGATATGTACACAACGTGTAACCCTTGTCACGAAGCACAACGCGCAAAGTATCATCAATATCGCTCGTTACAACCACGTTCTTCGGTATATTAACTATGCGCACAGGTATCTTGACCTCCTTCTCATAAGTGTCGTTCAAGGCAAGCATAAGCCAGAAGGCCCCACTCAGCGCAAGGAAGAATAAAAAAATCAGGAACTCCTTGTTCACTATATTGAAGAAGGAGTTTCTGACCGTTGTGTAAATATTCTGTATAATACTGTGTTCCATTATTTCTTCTGGACAGCAGCTGCTGTAGCTGATATGTCAGCAAATACATAACCCTTGTCTACTGTGATTACCACACCTTTGGCAATCTCAAGCTCAACCTTGTTTGTTGTAAGGTCTATTCTCTTCACTGTTCCATAGATACCGCCGCCGGTAACGACGCTGGAACCTTCCTTCAGAGAGTTCTGGAAATTACGTATTTCTTTCTGTTTCTTCTGCTGTGGACGAATCATAAAGAACCACATGATAGCGAAGATTGCCACCATCATGATCAGGAACTGCATTGAGCCACCACCTGCAGCCTGAGCTGCCAAAAACATTGTTGTATTCATAACCGTTTGTTTTCTTTAAAATTATATTGTTGTTATATTTGTTTTTTAAGATTAGAATGTCGTTATCTATCTATATATATAAGGTATAAATAACATTATCTCTTGTTCACCACCTTCATCATCTTTCCGGTGTCAGCCAAATAGTGTGCGATGGCATCAAGCATTCCATTGATGTACGAACCGCTCTTCGGCGTACTATAGAGCTTCGCCAAGTCAACATATTCGTTAATGGTAACGCTGACCGGGATATTCGGGAAGTTCATCATCTCAGCAATGGCAATCTGCATTATTACCACATCCATATATGCCAAGCGCGAGAAGTCCCAATTGCGAGATGTCTCGCTCATGAATCTCTGATACTGGTCGGCATTGAGAATTGTGGCACGGAAGAGCTTCACTGCAAAATCCTTGTCCTCCTCATCCTTGAACTCCGGCAACAGCTCCTGCTTCGCCTTGTTCTTAGGATCAAAGCGCTTGATGGTCTTCAGCACAAAGGTGTCTACGATTTCCTTATCATCATTCCAATAGAGACTTCTTTCCTCAAGCAGAGAATCCAGATTCTCATTCTCCATGATAAGAGCCTTGTATAGCTTGCGCCACACCTCACGGTCATCCTCATACGAATCCTCCGGACTATCAATATAGTCCTTATAAATCTGAGACTGCTCCATCTGTGAAAGAAGGTTTCTGACAAACTCTATATTGTCTGCCCACGACTGCTTCTGGGTTTCCATATACTCACAGAGCTGCTTGTTCTCTTCGAGCTGCATGGCGAACCTGTTGTTGGCAAACTTGCCAGAAGGAACATCCTTTCCTTCTCTTCTTGCACGTGCCACCTCAACGTCATAGTGCAAATGTGCTTCTCTTGATACAGCAACAATCAGCGACAAGAGACAATTATACAGGTCATAAGCCTTTGAAAGACTGAACAAAAGTTCTTTCTCTGCATTATCCATGTTATGATTGCCGTTCTGATAGTATGCATAGGTTAACTGGACAATTTTTATCCTTATCAATTCTCTGTTTATCATCTTATAATTATATAAATGAATTGTGTATTTCAAAAACCACTGCAAAAATAGTCAAATTAGATGGTACGTGCAAGAAAAAAGAGGGGTTTTATTTATTTTTATGCGGAATATTTGTGAGTTAAGCAAAAAAGCAATACCTTTGCATCGCTTTTTCAAGCACTCGCGAATAAAATTCCGTGTGATGGTGAATTAAGCAAATATTTATTAACAACTTAATTTAGAGTAACACAATTATGAAAGAAGTTGAAGTTAAAGGTCAGAAAAGAGCTGACATCGGTAAGAAAGCCGCTAAGGCAATGCGTAAGGAAGGACTCATCCCTTGCAATATCTATGGAGAGGCTAAGGACGAGAACGGCGCACCATTGGCAATGTCTATCGCTTGCCCAATGAGCGAGCTGAGAAAGATTGTTTACACTCCTCATATCTACGTTATCAAGCTTGTTCTTGACGGCGAGGAGCACACTGCAATCCTGAAGGAGCTGCAGTTCCACCCAGTAACAGACGCTCTGCTCCACGTTGACTTCTATGAGGTTAACGACCAGAAGCCTATCACTATCGGTATTCCTGTTAAGCTCAACGGTCTTGCACAGGGTGTACGTGACGGTGGACGTATGAACCTTTCTATCAGAAAGATCAACGTTACAGCAAAATACCAGGATATTCCTGAGCACCTCGATATCGACGTTACTGCACTTACTATCGGCAAGAGCATCAAGGTTGGCGACCTCCACTTTGAGGGACTTGAAATGGCAACAAGCAAGAACGTCGTCGTTTGCTCAATCAAAGCTACACGTAAGTCTATCGCTGCAGCTAACGAGACAGAGGCTTAATACAGCAAGCTGAACAAGTTAAAGATATTTATAGAAGAGGTGGTTCCGAATATCAATATTTGGAATCACCTCTTTTTCATATAACAGACACACAATGGAGAAATTTCTTATCGTCGGACTGGGAAACCCTGGCGACGAATACGACAAGACAAGACACAACACCGGCTTTATGGTGCTCGACAGCTTTGCCAACGATGCAGGCACCTCGTTTGCAGACAAGAGATATGGCTTCGTGGCGGAAACATCCGTCAAGGGAAGAAAACTCTTTCTGCTCAAGCCTACAACATTCATGAACCTCAGCGGCAATGCCGTAAGATACTGGATGAACAAGGAGAACATCCCCGTGGAGCACCTGCTCGTCATCGTTGACGACCTGTCATTGCCACTCGGAAACCTGCGCTTGAAAGGCAGCGGCAGCAATGGAGGACATAACGGACTCGGAAACATACAGTCGGTTATCGGCACACAGAAGTATGCAAGGCTCCGCGTAGGCATCGGCAATGAATTTCAACGCGGCATGCAGGTGGAATGGGTGCTCGGCAAATACAACGCCGAAGAGATGCAGACCCTTGCCCCTTCGATAAAGACCGCAGGGGAAATAATCAAGAGCTTCGCCCTCGCAGGCATTGACATTACAATGAACCAGTTTAACCACAAGAAACAATAATGGCAGATACAGCACGCATTGACAAATGGCTATGGGCAGCACGTATCTTCAAGACTCGCTCCATAGCAGCAGACGCATGCAAGAACAGTAGAGTCACGATAAACGGCGTCAACGTGAAGCCTTCGCACATGGTGAAGGCTGGAGAGACTGTAAGCGTGAAGAAGCCGCCAGTGATATACTCCTTCAGAATACTGCAATGTATAGAGCAGCGCGTGGGAGCTAAACTCATACCTAACATATATGAGAACGTAACAGACCCTAAGCAGTATGAAATTCTTGAGATGAGCCGCATCAGCGGATTCGTAGACAGAGCACGAGGCACAGGCAGACCGACAAAGAAGGAGCGGCGCAGCCTTGATGCTTTCATCGACCCTGCCCTCTTCGGTTTCGATGATGACGACGACAATGAAGATTACGACAACTATTGATGATTCCAAGATAATGAAAAAGATTGCAATATTCGCTTCCGGCAACGGTTCCAACTGCGAGAATATCATAAAGCATTTCTCACAGTCCGAGGTGGCACGTGTAGTACTCGTCGTCACCAACAACCCTTCGGCAAAAGTAATAGAACGGGCAAAGCGTCTTGACACAGACATCAGCATAGTGCCCAAAGACAGTATCTCCGACAGTTCCATTATGCTTCCGCTGCTCAGAGAAAAGTGCATCGACCTTATCGTTCTGGCAGGATTCATGCTGTTTATCCCCTCATTCCTAATAGACAACTATCCCCACAGGATTGTCAACATCCACCCTTCTCTTCTGCCTAAATACGGAGGAAAAGGAATGTATGGCATTCATGTTCATGAGGCTGTGAAGGAAAACAACGAAAAGGAAAGCGGTATAACAATACATTTCGTGAACAACGAATACGACCGTGGAGAAATCATTGCACAGTATTCCACACCAGTCTCCCCTGACGACAGTGCTGAGGAGATAGCAGAGAAAGTACACAAGCTGGAATATGCCCACTACCCTTCCATAATAGAAAAAATAATCAGAGAGGAGGCTTAATCATGTTAAGACGCATTCTTCTGTCACTCATCATATCTATAACGGCATCAGTCTCTTACGCCCAGTATCACGAGATATACTCTAAGGATATTCGTTCCCTTCAAGTGGTCTGCGGAGACAGGTGGTTAGCTATGCCTGTAATGAAGCTCCACGATTATAGTCCTACCAACGTGATGAACATAGCTTTCGACGACCTTACACATACCTACCGGCGCTTTACCTACAGCATAGAGCACTGCGAGGCTGACTGGTCTACTACCGAATCGCTCTTTGCCAGTGACTTCATCGAGGGCTTCTCCGCCGACAACACTATAGATGACATAGAAGAATCCATAAACACCAACGTACTCTACACCCACTACCGCCTAACAATCCCCAACGAGAAATGCCGCCTGAAGCTGAGCGGCAACTACCGACTGACGGTAACTGACGACAATAGCGGCGAGAAGATTCTCTCTGCCTGCTTCATGGTGGTGGAACCTGTGGTTAATATAGGCATGGAGGTTTCTACAAATACCGACATCGACACCAACCAGTCACACCAACAGGTTGGAATGTCTGTAGGCTATAACGGACTGCGCGTCACCGACCCTTCCTCACAGATAAAGACCGTGGTACTGCAAAACGGAAGATGGGATAATGCAAAAATCAACGTAAAGCCACAATACACTACCGTCAACGGTCTGCAATGGGCCCACAACCGCAACCTTATCTTTGACGCAGGCAACGAATACCATAAGTTTGAAACGCTTGCCACTTCGCATGCCACGCTCGGAGTTGACAATATAAGTTGGGACGGTTCTAATTTCCATGCCTATCTTTTTGCCGACGAACCACGCCCTAACTATCTCTACGACGAGGATGCCAATGGTGCGTTCTACATCCGCAACAGCGACAACATCGAGAACGACCGGGCAAGCGAATACATGTATGTTCACTTTAATTTGAACAGCGGTGCTCCCGTTCCTGGCGATGTATACATCAACGGCGCATGGACTTACGACCGCTTCCTGCCCGAATACAAGATGCAATATAATGAAATAAAGAAATGCTACGAGGCAAGCATTCTGCTGAAACTCGGCTATTATTCCTACCAATACGTCATGCTCAACAATGACGGCACCACAGCAATAATGCCTACCGAAGGCAGTTTCTTCCAAACAGAGAATAAATACCAAACTCTCATTTACTACCGTGGTCAGGGAGACCGCACCGACCGACTTGTAGGTTTCAAGGAAGTACAAATCAGATGAACCGCATATATTAATTTCATTTTACGACACCATTACAATTCATTTCCAAATTATTTGACACAGGTCAAACTGCCAAATTTATCAATTACAAAATGTACCATCGTTGCATTAAAAACCAGCGAACCAGGTTCATTCTTCTAAAGGTCAGGACTAAGCCATAAGACAGGAAATCGATAAAACTTTTTCATATTACTCGGTTAATAGGAAATTTTTACTTATATTTGCATCCAAAGACTCAAAAAATCAACTAATATGAAAAACAACTTTATCATTGCCATCGGACTGGCTGCAGCATTCCTGCAAATGCCAGCACCCGTTTCCGCCCAGTCTTCGGGCGCAAGTAGACAAAACCCTCTGCTGCATAAGAGCAGCCTGCCATTCGGAGCACCTGACTTCAGCCGCATCCAGGAAGCAGACTATCTGCCTGCCATAGAAACTGGCATCAAGGAACAGCGCGAAAACATCAGCAAGATCGTAAACAACAAGAAGAAGCCTACCTTCCAGAACACCATCCTCGCATACGAAGAGAGCGGAAATCTGCTCGACCGCGTAAGCAGTGTGTTCTTCGGACTGACCAGTGCGCACAAGACTCCTGTCATTGCCGAAACGGAGAAGAAGGTCATGCAGCAGCTTACCGACCTCGACAACGAGATATCATTCAACCAGCAGCTTTTCGAACGCATAAAATATGTATACGACAATGAATACAAGAGGCTGAAGGGTGAAGACCAGCGCCTTACGGAGAAGATATACAAAGGTTTCGTACGATCCGGAACACTCCTGCCTACAGAGAAGATGGAACGAATGAAACAGATAAACTCACGCATATCCGAACTGCAGCAACAATGGGGCAACCTGCTGCCAGCAGCCACAAACAACGCCGTAGTATGGGTGGACAGCAAAGAAGAGCTTGCAGGACTAAGCGAAGCCGACATAGCACAGTGCAAGAAGATGCCGAGATGCGTGGCAACAAGAAGCCATACTGCATCGTTATCATCAACACCACACAGCAGCCGATACTCGCAAGCCTGCAGAACCGTGAGCTACGCAAAAAGGTGTTCATGGCAAGCATACACCGTGCCGACGGTACCAATCCGGAATTCAACACCTTCCCTATCGTCACCGAACTGGCTAAGCTTCGTGCAGAGAAAGCAAACATCATGGGCTACAGATGCTACGCAGAGTATTCGCTTGAAAACACCATGGCAAAGACTCCGACTAACGTGGACAACTTCCTGAAGCAACTCATCAGCGAGTATACTCCCAAGGCAGACGCCGAGACACAAGCCATAGAGCAGTACGCACGCAAGACTGAAGGAAACGACTTCAAGCTGCAACCTTATGACCGCTTCTACTATTCAGCCAAGATGAAGAAAGAAATGCTCAACATCTCCGACGATGAGATAAAGCCATACTTCAACGTAGACAGCGTACAGAAAAACGGAGTGTTCTATGCAGCAAACCGAGTTTACGGACTCACATTCAAGGAGCGCAAAGACATTCCTACCTACCATCCCGACATGAAGGTGTTTGAGGTTATCGACAAGAACGGAAAACCAATAGCACTCTTCTACAGCGACTTCTTCCGCCGTCCTACCAAACGTGGCGGAGCATGGATGAGCGCCTTTGCAAAACAAAGCCGACAACGCCATCAGTTGCCTATTATATATAATGTGTGCAACAACGCCAAAGCACCGGAAGGTCAGCCGTCGCTCATCACATGGGACGAGGTATGCACCATGTTCCACGAGTTCGGACATGCCCTACACGGCATCCTCTCCGATTGTCAATACAATACTCTCTCAGGAACAGCAGTGGCTCGCGACTTCGTGGAAATGCCATCGCAGTTCAACGAATCCTTTGCCAGCATACCGGAAATCTTCGATCACTTTGCCCGTCATACCGAGACTGGCGAACCAATGCCTGCCGAACTGAAGAAGCGTATGCTGGAGAGCATCAACTTCCAAACAGCCTATGCCCTTGGCGAGAACCTCGCTTCAACATGTCTCGACCTTGCATGGCATAAGATTGGTGTGGACAAAATACCATCACCATACATGGCTGGCGCATTCGAAAAGGAACAGTTGCACAACATAGGACTGCTCAACATGCAGATTCCTCCACGCTACTCCACTACCTATTTCAACCACGTATGGGGCGGTGGCTACGCTGCCGGCTACTACAGCTATCTTTGGACTGAGGTGCTCGCAGTAAATGTGGCGGAGTTTTTCGAAAAGCACGGCGCTCTCAACCCTGCCATCGGACAGGCTTTCCGCGACAAGATTCTGAGCCGAGGAAACACTATGGACCAGATGCAGATGTTCACCGACTTTACAGGAATGAAGAGTCCTGACGCATCAGGACTGCTAAAGGCAAGAGGTCTATAAATGACAATGACATACTAAATCGATAATAAAGCATAGCATCAGCACCATCTGATTGCTATGCTTTTTTAGTCAAAATGTCTTATACTGATATAGGTAGACACATTTTATAAACAATAAAAATGTGTCTACCTATATCAGTATAAGACACACTCTTTGATACACATCATAAGAACACAGCCATAAACTGCCGAAATACGAAAAAAAACTAAAATACTTGCAAAGCTCAAAAATCCTTACTACCTTTGGGGAAATAAAACAAAATCGAATCGTTGTGAAGAATAAGATATATATATTGCTACTGTCTCTGCTTCCCACTATGGGATTCGCACAGAAAATTTCGCTCGGCTCTTGCGTGACGAAAGACGGAGGACAGTATAAAGGAGAAATGGTGGCGGGGAAGCCTAACGGAAAAGGCAACGCCCTGTATAAAAACGGAGACACATACGAAGGAGAGTATGTGAAAGGAAGAAGACAGGGATACGGCGTATACACCTTCTCCGACGGAGAAAAATATGAAGGCGAATGGTTCCAGGACCAGCAGCACGGTAAAGGAGTGTACCACTTCATGAACAACAACAAATACGACGGACTATGGTTCCGCGACTACCAGGAGGGACACGGAATAATGTACTACTACAACGGCGACAAGTATGACGGAAACTGGTTTCACGACAAAAGAAACGGCAAAGGCAAATACACATATGCCAGCGGAGCATACTATGACGGCGAATGGAAGGACGACCAGAAAAACGGAAAAGGGTTCTTCGACTGGGGAGATGGTACGACCTACGACGGAATGTGGGTGAACAACATGCGCTCGGGAAAAGGAACAAACAAATATTCCGACGGTGACGTATACATCGGAGAATGGCTCGAAGACGTGCAGAACGGAAAAGGAATATACAAATTCAAAAACGGCGATACCTATGAAGGAGGATACATCCGGGGAAAACGCACCGGAGAAGGCATCTTCCGCTTTGCCAACGGCGACAAATATACCGGACACTTCAACGAGGGGAACATGGATGGCATGGGAACATTCGTGTGGAAAAACGGCGACATATACGTCGGAGCATGGAGCAACGACCGACAGCACGGACACGGCAAGCTGACAAAAAAGAACGGCGACGTGTTTGAAGGAGAATTCAAAGACGGCAGACAGGACGGACAGATGATAATACACTATGCCGACGGAGGAAAATTCAAGGGCATATACCGAAACGGAAAACGAAACGGTAAAGCCATTGAAGTGGACAAAGACGGAAAGCGATTCGAAGGCTCATACAAAGACGACGAACGCGACGGCAAGTTCATCGAAAAGGACCGCAACGGAAACATTACCGCACAGGGAATGTATACCAGAGGAAGAAGAAACTAAAACATACAAAAATAATTTAAACTAAAAACATTATGGTAATTGACACACTTGAAAACCTGGAGAAGTACGCTACACTCAACCCACTGTTTAAAGACGTTTGTAACTTTTTGAAAAACAACGATCTCAACGCACTCGAAGAAGGAAAACACTTCATCAAGGAGAAAGACCTCTTCGTGAACATACAGACAGCAAAGGGCAAGACAAAAGAGGAAGCAAAGCTGGAGACACACAAGAAAATGATCGACATACAGATTCCACTCGACACAGAGGAGACATACGGATACACACCTCTCAAAGACCTGCCGGCAGAGGAATACAACGAAGAGAAGGACATCACGAAATATGCTATCCTGGCTGATACTTACGTAACATGCAAGCCTGGAGAATTTGCCATCTTCTTCCCGCAGGACGGTCATGCACCATGCATCTCTGACAAGGCACAGATAAAGAAAGCCATCTTCAAAGTGCTGGCATAAAAGACTCTCTTGGCTACCCCGATAAAGGGAAGCAAGAATAATGAAAGGAGAAAAATATTCTATTAAACGAAAACTATCGGCATTTATGGCAAACAATACGACAAAGACAACGTCCCGGCGAAAAACCGTAACGGCAAAGAAAACTGCCCCAAAACATATTGGCCTCGTACAGAAAGACGCATACCTCGAACCGTTCGAAGACGCCATACGCGGCAGACACGACCACGCAGAATGGAAGAAGAACCAGCTGACAAACAACGGAAAACGCACTTTGGAAGCGTTCGCAAGCGGATACGACTACTATGGTCTACACAAGATGAAAAAAGGATGGGTGTTCAGAGAATGGGCACCGAACGCCACTGACATATATCTCGTGGGAGACTTCAACGACTGGAAGGAGGACGAAAGATTCCGCGCTAAGAGAGTGAAAGGAACAGGAAACTGGGAACTGAAACTGTCGGAAAAAGCCATAAAGCACGGTGACCTCTTCAAGATGCACGTCTATTGGGAAGGCGGACACGGTGAGAGAATACCTGCATGGACACAAAGAGTGGTACAGGATGAAGAGACAAAGATCTTCTCCGCACAGGTATGGAACCCGGAACCTTACGTATGGAAGAAACGGAAATTCATACCAAGCAAGTCACCACTGCTTATATATGAATGCCACGTTGGCATGGCACAGGATGCAGAAAAAGTGGGCACCTACACGGAATTTCGCGACAACATACTGCCAAGAATAAAGAATGACGGATATAACTGCATACAGGTGATGGCTATACAGGAGCACCCTTACTACGGCTCCTTCGGATACCACGTGAGCAGTTTCTTCGCACCGTCAAGCCGATTCGGCACACCGGAAGAATTAAAGTCACTCATCGATACGGCACACGAAATGGGAATTGCCGTGATAATGGACATCGTACACAGCCATGCTGTGAAGAACGAGGTAGAAGGTCTCGGCAACCTCGCAGGAGATCCCTGCCAGTATTTCTATCCCGGAGACCGCAGAGAACACCCGGCATGGGACAGTCTATGCTTCGACTACGGCAAGGATGAAGTGATACACTTCCTGCTGAGCAACTGCAAATACTGGCTTAACGAATTCCACTTCGACGGATTCCGCTTCGACGGAGTGACATCCATGCTCTACTATAGTCACGGCCTCGGAGAGGCATTCTGCAACTATGGCGACTACTACAACGGACATGAGGACGACAACGCCATCTGCTATCTCACACTCGCAAACGAACTCATTCACGAGGTGAACCCGAAAGCAATAACGATTGCAGAGGAAGTGAGCGGAATGCCGGGGCTTGCCGCAAAATACAAAGACGGAGGAATGGGGTTCGACTACCGCATGGCAATGAACATACCAGACTACTGGATAAAGACCATCAAGGAAAGGAAAGACGAGGACTGGAAGCCAAGCAGTATATTCTGGGAGGTGAAAAACCGCAGACCTGACGAAAAGACAATCAGCTACTGCGAAAGCCATGACCAGGCTCTGGTGGGAGACAAGACCATCATCTTCAGACTCATCGATGCCGATATGTACTGGCACTTCAAGAAGGGCGACGAAAACGATGTGGCAAGAAGAGGCATTGCACTGCATAAAATGATCCGACTGGTGACAGCAACGACTATCAACGGAGGATACCTCAACTTCATGGGCAACGAGTTCGGACACCCTGAATGGATAGACTTCCCGAGAGAAGGCAACGGATGGAGCCACAAATATGCACGCAGACAATGGAACCTGGTGGACAACAAGGAACTCGACTACCACTATCTTGGTGACTTCGACAAGGAGATGCTTAACGTGATGAAGTCGGAAAGAAACTTCCAAAACACCAAGCTACAGGAGATATGGCACAATGACGACGACCAGATTCTGGCATACATGAGGGGTGACTTGCTGTTTGTGTTCAACTTTAACCCTACACGCTCGTTTACCGACTACGGATTCCTTGTGCCGACAGGCTCATACGATGTGGTACTGAACACCGATGCCAAGAAGTTCGGTGGCTTCGGATTCACCGATGACACGATGACACATCTTACCAATTATGACCAGCTCTACGTAGACCAGCATAAGGAATGGCTTAAACTATACATTCCAGCTCGTTCAGCTGTAGTATTGAAGAAAAATTAAAAATGGCAAAGAACAAATTTATAACAAGGGGCAATGACACAACAATGGCAACCATCGTATGTGGCATTGTCTTTTGTGTTTTCAGTTTTATATATCTATATTTCTATCAGGACGACCTCCTGGCTATGGAACAGCATATCCTGTCGGATGGACTTACGAAATACAACAGGCTCATAGGTGCATTGATAATCACGCTATTGGCATGGCTTCTGCAGTACGGTATCGACATCGCCACGAGGAGAAGTGTAAAGTTTCCGGCATTAAACTATTTCCCTTCAGCACTACTGATTGCCATACTTACAGACATCAGTCCTGACATTGACCACGGTTGTCATTCCCTAAAATGGCTGTGGCTCGCTCCTCTCACGCTAATAGCGTGGGGCATAGGTTCGTATGCCACGGCATGTATGTTGGCAAACAATACAGAACACGACAGGAAGTCACCCTTCCGTATCATTGGGGAGAACCTTATTATAATGTTCTTCATAATGATTTTCATAGGCGTGACCGCCAATACCGACCGCAGATTCCACAAAAGGATGAAGATAGAAGACCTCATCGCAGAGGGATACTACGACAAGGCTCTCGAAGAGAAAACTGAAAGGAAAGACGCTGACTCCACCACAACAATGCTAAGAGCATACGCCTTGTCAAAGAAAGATATGCTCGGCGAAAAGCTCTTCGAATATCCCGTATGCGGAAAATCGGAAGCATTACTGCCAAACGGCACTTCGGTGAGATGTATGCTCTGCAACGAAGCTGACATATACATACACGTGGCAAGACCGCTGAAACAGAGAAAAAAAGCAATGGACTATCTGCTATGGATGAGGAAACACTGCTATGCAAAGGAACCTCTTGAGGACTATCTCCTCTGCGGCTACCTGCTTGACAGGCAAATAGACAAGTTTGCAAAAGAAATAGCTAAAGACGACAGTCTGGGACACAAGAAGCTACCTAAGCACTACAGAGAAGCTCTTGTGCTCTACAACCACTTACGTTCAAATCCAATCGTAACATATCACAACGATGTAATGGAGGCTGACTACCTTGACATGCAGACCATTATAAAGAGTAATCCGAATGCAACAAAGCGCAAGGCTCTGGTAGAAGATGCCTACGGAAACACCTATTGGTATTATTATTTTTATGGAAATAAATAGTTTTTAAGAAATTAATTTTCTTAAAACATACATTTTAACTACATTTGCAGTTCGGTAGCATATATTTCTGCAATAAAAGAATTTACTCCAAAATAAAGAGATAAAAAGAAAATCAATCCTATAGAAGGTAAAAAGATTAAAGAGATGAAAACAGAAGACGATATCAAGAAAGCCGTTGAAGTTATGAAGAAAGGTGGCGTTATCCTCTACCCCACCGACACAGTATGGGGAATAGGATGCGATGCAACAAACGCTGATGCCGTAGCTAAAGTCTATGCCATAAAGCATAGAGACGACTCAAAAGCACTAATCTGTCTGGTAGACTCGGACGCAAGAATACAACGATATGTAAGAAATGTGCCGGAAGTAGCATGGGACTTGCTGGAACTGGCGGAAAAGCCGACAACCGTGATTTTGGACAACGCTGTGAACCTTGCCCCGAACCTTATTGCTGAGGACGGAAGTATAGCTATGAGAATAACGAGAGAATCATTCTCAAAGGAACTATGCTACAGGTTTCAGAAGCCAATCGTGTCTACGAGTGCCAATATAAGTGGTGAACCGGCAGCACAGAATTACTGCGACATCTCGGAGGAACTGATAAACGCTGTGGACTATGTTTGCTGGTCAAGAAGACAGGAACACAAGCCACACACACCATCAAGCATTATCAAACTATCCGAAAACGGAGAGGTGAAAATCATTAGATAAGCTGAAGAATAAAGAAATACAGAAATAAGAGTAAGGGATATCTCCCCTATTTTGAACATACACGTAAGATGCAAGAGAAAAAAGAAACGCGGCTCAACAGACTGATCACCTGGCGGGAAAGCCACATCACCAACAGACAATTCACGCTGATACTCAGCTTTGCCGTAGGCTTTTTGGCGGCTGTGGCGGCAAGTCTGCTGCACCTGCTGATAAAGCAAATACAAAACCTGTTGGCAATGGGTTTCTCGGTGGACAGATTCAACTGGCTGTATCTCATATACCCGGTAGTGGGAATCTTCATAACTTCACTATTCGTGAGATACGTAGTGAGAGACAATATCAGTCATGGTATTACACGAATCCTTTATGCCATCAGTAGCAAGAGAAGCCAACTGAAAGCACATAACTGCTGGAGTTCTGTCATTGCCTCTGCCATAACCATCGGATGCGGAGGTAGTGTAGGAGCCGAGGCACCTATCGTGCTCACGGGTTCTGCCATAGGCAGTAATTTAGGTAAGCTGTTCAAGATGGACAACAAAACACTGATGCTGCTCGTAGGATGCGGTGCAGCAGCGGCAATTGCCGGAATCTTCAAGGCCCCTATTGCCGGACTGGTGTTTACATTGGAGGTGCTGATGATCGACCTTACGATGGCTTCGCTGCTGCCAATACTCATAGCAAGCGTTACAGCTGCCTGCTTTACGTATATTTTCTCATCCGGAGGAGCACTGTTTGACTTTCATGTTGACGGCACATGGACGTTGTCGCGCGTGCCGGCTTACATACTGCTTGGAGTAACTGGTGGTTTCATCAGCTTATATTTTATGAGAGCCATGACAGCATGCGAGGGAGTATTCAGCAAGCTGAAGGAACGTCCCTATGCGAAATTAATATTGGGTGGACTGATGCTTAGCACACTGATCGCTCTCTTTCCCGTACTCTACGGTGAAGGCTACCACAGCATCAACATACTGCTAAACGGAACGACAGAGGCTGACTGGGACCAGATTTTGAACAACTCTCTCTTCTACGGACACAGCAATCTGCTTGTACTCTATGTGGCACTCGTAGTACTGACAAAGGTGTTTGCCACATCAGCAACGAACGGCGGAGGAGGATGCGGTGGTACATTCGCACCTTCTCTGTTTATCGGTGCATACGGAGGATTCCTCTTTGCAAGACTCTGGAACATGTATAACATCGGTGTGTACGTGCCGGAAAAGAACTTCGTGCTACTGGGTATGGCTGCTGTGATGGCAGGTGTGATGCATGCACCGCTAACAGGTATGTTTCTCATTGCAGAAATCACCGGCGGCTATCAGCTGCTGTTGCCGCTGATGATTGTAAGTATATGTGCATACCTTACGATTATAATCTTCGAACCGCACAGTATATATGGTATGCGTCTGGCAAGAGAAGGGAAGCTCCTCACCCACCATACTGACCGCTCCATACTGACATTGATGAGCATTGACAGCGTGATAGACAAGAGCTATACCCACGTGCCGGAGGATATGGAGCTTGGAACATTGGTTCATGCCATCAGCCGCAGCCACAACACCATACTGCCTGTTATAGACCAGGGTGGGAAATTTCTCGGAGAAATAGACATGTCTAAACTGAGACACATCATATTCAGAACGGAGCTATACCACCACTTCAAGGTTCGCCAACTTATGTCGCAGCCACCTTGTGTACTCAGTGTGAACGATCCGATGGAAGAAGTAATGAAACGCTTTGACTCTACTGATGCAGGAATGCTGCCAGTATTGGAGACTGACGGTACACTTCGTGGATACGTAAGCAGATCACATCTATACTCAACTTACCGAAAAATGGTTGCCGATATGTCTGCTGAATAGAAAAGGATTTTGAGAGAAGACAAAAAGAGAAAAGGTGAAAGTCGGACTTTAATGGAGTCGTGACTTTCACCTTTTCCCTTTACATACATATTATAATATAGTTACCTATTATAGGTACTTATAAATATTATGCATATCTGTATTAATCATACTAACTTATTGTCTGAGAGATTTCTTGTACCATTGAGGAAATCCTTTGCTTCCATACGTCGCTTGCCGCTCAGCTGAACCGTAACAAGACTCAGCAGTTCATCCTTAGTATTTACATACAACACATTCTTTTCTGTACATAGCGTTCCTATATCCCCTCTTGCCTTAAGACCTGTCTTCTCTGTCTTATAAACCTTAAGGACAGTTCGTTTACCATTACTGTCCTCCATTTCTGTCCATGAACCAGGATAAGGGGAGAGTCCACGGATGAAGTCATATATATTCTTTGCAGTCTGGTTCCAGTCTATGCGACATGTTTCCTTAAAAATCTTTGGAGCATGATGAAGTTCCGTATCTGCAACAATCATATCTTCCTGCGGTAAAGAGTCAACATGCCCGTCACCCTCTATAATCTTATCGATGGTCTTTAGAGCAAGACCGGCACCAAGGTGCATCAAGCCGTCATAGACATTCTCCACATTATAGTCATCTTTTATCTCAAAAGGCTCCTGCATAATGATACGGCCTGTGTCGATATCATGGTCGAGGAAAAATGTTGTCACACCAGTCTGCTTCTCTCCGTTTATCACAGCCCAGTTTATAGGGGCAGCACCACGATACTGTGGGAGCAGGGCTGCATGAACATTAAAGGTACCGAAGCGTGGCATATCCCACACAACCTCCGGCAGCATTCTGAAAGCTACAACCACCTGCAGGTCGGCATTATAAGACTTCAGTTCTTCAAGGAAAGAAGGGTCCTTCATCTTTACCGGCTGCAACACCGGAAGATTATGCTCCAAAGCATACTGCTTTACAGCAGGAGGCTGGAGAGTGTCCTGGTGTCTACCAACCGGTTTGTCGGGTTGTGTCACAACAGCAACTACGTTATATCCCCCCTCTACAAGAGCCTGCAACGTGCCGACGGCAAACTCCGGAGTACCCATGAAAACTATTCTTAAATCATTTTTCGTCATCTGATAAATTCTTTATTTTAATATTCTATAGTTATACTCTGACAGTCGGTGAAAGTTCTTCTACTGTTACATAATGTCATCCCTTCACAGCTGTCTATATTCCGCGTTAACTACATCTTATTCTACAGTAACAGACTTAGCAAGATTCCTCGGCTGGTCAACATTGAGTCCCTTGAATACAGCCACATGGTAAGCCATAAGCTGAAGAGGGACGACAGACAGCAGTGGAGCAGTAGCTGGCAAAGTGGCAGGCACTTCAATAGTAGCCTCTGCAATCTTCTTGACAGCCTCGTCACCCTTGGTCACAACAGCAATGATTCTTCCGTTGCGTGCCTTAACCTCCTCAATGTTGCTCAGAATCTTTTTATATAGTTGATGATGAGTTGCAACAAAGATCACTGGCATGTTCTCATCGACAAGTGCGATAGGTCCGTGCTTCATCTCTGCAGCAGGATACCCCTCAGCATGGATATAGCTAATCTCCTTGAGCTTCAATGCTCCTTCGAGTGCCACGGGATAGTTAAAGCCTCTACCCATATACAAAGCATTACGAGCATAAGTGAGCGTACGGGAAATATCTTTTATCACACTGTCGGCCTTGAGCACCTCCTTCATCTTTTCCGGAATACGAGCCATCTCCTGTACATACTTTTCATATTCCACCTGCGAGATGCTGCCGAGTTCATGTGCCAAAGCAAGGGCAAAGAGGGTAAGCACCGTAACCTGCCCTGTGAATGCCTTTGTAGAAGCAACACCTATCTCCGGTCCGACATGGGTATAGATTCCAGTATCTGACGCGCGGGCAATGCTGGAGCCTACCACATTGACTATTCCGAAACATAAAGCCCCCTTCTGCTTGGCGAGTTCAAAGGCAGCAAGAGTGTCAGCAGTCTCACCGCTCTGTGAGATGGCAATGACAACATCACCACTCATGATTACTGGCTTACGGTATCTGAACTCTGATGCATATTCCACCTCAACGGGTATCTGGCACCACTGCTCTATAAACTGTTTGCCTATCAAGCCGGCATGCCATGATGTACCACAAGCAACAATAATGAAACGCTTTGCACGGAGCAGTTTCTCACGATGCTGATTGATTGCACTAAGCACTATGCGCTTCTCTTTTGGCAAAAGTCTTCCTCTCATACAATCAGCAATACATCTTGGCTGGTCATAAATCTCTTTCAGCATGAAATGATCATAACCGCCTTTTTCAAGACTGTCGAGATTTATGTCCACCTCCTTTATCTTCGGGTCGATGTCTTCATTGTCAAGATTATGAATCTCCACCTTCTGACCGAGCTTCAATAATGCCACCTCACCATCGTTAAGATAAATCATCTGATTTGTATATTCCACAATCGGTAAGGCATCTGAAGCAAAGAAGAACTCCTTATAGTCTTCACCTATTCCTATTACCAACGGACTGGAGTTGCGAGCCACAACAATCTTGTCAGGAAAGTCCTTATCAATCACAGCTATGGCATAAGCTCCCGTCACACGACGCAAAGCAGAAACCACAGCGCCCTCAAGATCCTTGTTGTACTCATCCTGTATAAACTGTATGAGCTGCACAAGCACTTCCGTATCAGTAGAACTCTTAAAGGTAAAGCCTTTTGACTCGAGAAATGTCTTCAGACTGGCATAGTTCTCTATAATACCATTATGCACCAAGGCAAGTTTTCCGTTCTGCGACACATGCGGATGAGCATTCAAACGTGAAGGCTCTCCATGTGTAGCCCAGCGTGTGTGCGCAATGCCTATCTCACCGGATGTATCCTTCGATTCGACAAGCTGCTCAAGATTACAGACCTTTCCTTTTTCCTTATATACATTAAGTTCACCGTCTTTCTTTAGAAGGGCAACTCCAGCAGAATCGTAACCACGATACTCCAGACGATGCAAGCCCTTTACCAGAATAGGGTATGCTTCTCTATATCCAATATATCCTACTATTCCACACATATTTCTATATAACTTTATACCTATTTATTATATTACATTATATCAAAATGTTAACCATTCCATCACTTCTGGAAGGAAACATTATACAAAGATAAAGATAATATTTAAAACAGCATAAAAAAATCAGTAATTTTCATTTTTCATGACTTCTGTTAAATACAAAACGCACGATAAGAAAATTCACTGGTATGGAAATACAATACACCGGTAATGGTGCAAAACGCTCCGGAACATTCAGATGAATGAAAATATTCAGAAGTACTATCTGCAGGAAATAATTTATAAGATGTGCCCCACAGAAGCCTATACCATTACGTGCCGACGTTTTCTTTCGGAAGGTAAAACGAGCCGACATGATATAGTTAAGCACAAAACTGACAATATAACCTATAGTGAAGGCTACTGAAGTATTGATGAATGTCATCAGTACATAATATACAAGATAATGAACCAGAGTGGCAACACTTCCTGTCACGCCGAACCTCAGTATCTCAGATATAGTCTTCTTTTCCAACATAGTCTCTCTTTCTGTATTTACGAAAAACGTTTTGTTCCAGTAAAAGAACAAAACGTTTTTATATTTAGTATAATGATTATCTTGACCACCAATGCTTCTTCTTCGGAGGAGCCTGATTAATGCTTGTGAGGATGCTTTCTTTCAGTACCTGTCTGTAGCTCTTTCCTGTTTTCACCATCTGATAAATAAGCCCCCACTCCGGCAGTCCGCCTACGTTACGGTCATCAATAAACATGTCTGCCTTTATCTTTCTGCTGAAATGATTATTGTTGTTCGTTCCGTCTTCTTCGGGATAATCCTTGTTGACAGCATAAAACTCAACACCCCTTTTGCGACACCATTCTACGGCATCATCAAGAAGTTTGCCCTCGCGGACCGACCATAATATCAGTTTATGATGGTCCGCAATAAGAGCCTTCAATGTTTCTGTGGCAAAAGGTATCTCCTCACCAATTTTCGGATACATATGTTCAACGATTGTTCCGTCGAAATCTATAGCAATAGTCATTTAAACTTTATTTTAATTTTAAAGAATTATCGTTGGCGTTTCCATATTTGTTACCGTATGTACCGTAACTTGTATAGTTGCCATACTTTGAATATGAGCCATAGTTTCTGTATCTGCCATACTTGCCCACACCATAGTAGTAACCATACTTCTTCTTTGACATATCAATACCATTGATTACAATAGCCATATTCTTTAGCTTCTTCTCTGCCTTGAACATGTTAATTGCATTGAAAGCAGCCTTCGGAGTATAGTCGGCACGACACATGAATACTGTTGCATCAACGAGCTTACCTATCTGGAGTGTATCCGTAACAAGTCCTACAGGAGCCGTATCTACAAGGATATAGTCATAATTCTCCTTCAACAGATTAAGGACTTTCTCCAAAGACGGACGTGTCACAATTTCACCTGGGTTTGGTGGAATAGGACCTGCCATAAGCAGGTCAAGGTTCTTGTTGATCTCTGAAGGTAGAATTTCTTTCTGCACGTCATTCCACGTAGGATCGTCCTTTACCAACAATTTGGTAATACCTGTATGGTGGTTGTCTATCTCAAACAACTCGGCAAGACGAGGCTTACGGATGTCAAGACCGACGAGTACTACCTTCTTTCCAAGAAGAGCGAAACTGATAGCAAGGTTGGCAGCGTTGAAGGTCTTACCTTCACCCGACGTTGAAGAAGTGAACATTATCACCTTATCTTCCGGCTTCATCATGAACTGTAGGTTGGTACGCATAGAACGGAAGATCTCCTCCATCTGGTTGTTCTCATTCTCATGCACAACAATGTCTGCACGTGTCTTTGCTGCTTCATTGGCAACAGCCACATCTGCAATGATTGGAATGTCTGTAAGAGACTCAACATCATCATGTCCTTCAATACGATAACGGAAGAACTGCAACAGATACAATACGAGAGAAGGTATTGCAATACCAAGGATAAGACCCAGCAACAAGATAATATTCGTCTTAGGACTTACCTTTCCTACATACTGTGGAAGTTCCACGAGCATACCCTTATCGGCTGTTGCTGCAAGAGAAATAGAGTTTTCCTCACGCTTCTGAAGCAGCATCAGATAAAGACCTGACTTTACTTCCTGCTGACGTCCTATCTGTGTAAGTATCCTCTCCTGCTCTGGAGTTCTTGAAACCTCCTGATTATACTGTCCGTACTGTGAAGCAACGGCATTTCTCTGTATTTCAAGATTTCTCTTTGCCTGGCTCAAAGCCATGCGGATACTTGAATTCATGTCCTTCAACTGTGAAGTAAGCTCTTCCACAACAGGAGAGCTCTCTGATGCAGTACGCAGCAAACGGTTACGCTCAAGCGCCACCTTATTATAATCATTAATCAATGAGATAGAAGCCTCATCACGAAGTCCGATATTTGAAGGCAGAACCTGATATTTGTTTCCTGGACGCTCAGCAAACTGAATCAGACTGTTTATCAAAGAAATTTGTGTAGCTGCCTCATTGAGCTTCTGCTCGTATGACGAAAGGTTTGTAACACTTTCCTTAGCATCAACTTTCAGTTCTACAAGACGGTTACGCTTCTTATAGTTTTCAAGCTGTCCCTCCGTAGAGTTCAACTCAGAATTGATCTTTTCAAGACGATCATTTACGAAAGCCTCTGTACGTATTGCTATCTCGTTCTTGTCTTCATTAGCCTGACGGTTATAGCAGATTACAAGCTGGCGAAGATAATCGATACCGCGCTGTATATTCTTGTCGTTCAACTGCATATTCAGTGTTGTTGAAGTCTTGCTTGTCTGCTCAAGCGACAAAGCACTGCTATACTGTGCAGCCATCATCATTGGCGAAACAATAACGACCTTCATTACATCACCATCCTTCATGCGTGTCTTGCCACTTGTAAAGTACAGTGTTCCAGCCTTGGTTCCTATAGTAGCAGGAAATCCTGCGAGAGTCTTTTCAAACTTGAACGGACCTTCCACTGTATTCTCATCTACAGAGACATAGTATTTACCTTTAACTAAATACTTGTTTTCATCCCTCTCTATAGACATAGAAATCGGAGCATTGAGCTTCTCAAGATGAGCAGCGTCAACATCCACGTTTATAGGTTGGTTCTTATATAGGATAACGCTTTTCACACGTCCTTTCTTCCAATATGAAGTATATAGCTTGAGGTCTCTGACTGCCTCCGCAGCAAGAGTTCTCGTATTCAAAATCTCTATCTCATTGTCAACGCCATAGTTACTGCTGATGATTCCGAAATCCACCATACCGCTGATAGCGTCTTTCGCACTTGCACTCTTATTATTACTGTCATCCTTAATAAGAAGTTTTGCAGATGTTGCATATACAGGTGACTTATATCTCAGATAAAGATATGAGCAACCAAGACAGATTATTATCGACAACACAAACCATTTCCAGTTAAGGATAAAGATTGTGTATAGTTTCTGAAAATTAAACGAACTCTGCTCAGAATCTTCCTCTACAGCATAGATGTTTTTCTGTTGTACGTCAGTCATATTTGTTTTTATTAGTTTCTTACTTTTTACACTCTACAAGACTCATCAGATACTTTCCGTAGTCGTTCTTCAACATAGGTGTTGCGACCTCCTTCAGCTTTTCATCTGAAATCCATCCTTTCTTATATGCAATTTCTTCAAGACACGCCACTTTCAGACCCTGTCGCTTTTCTATTACCTCTATAAAAGTACTTGCCTCCGATAGACTGTCGTGAGTACCAGTATCGAGCCATGCAAAACCACGTTGCAGAGTCTGCACCTTCAAGTCTCCACGCTTCAGATACTCCTGGTTCACGGTTGTAATCTCCAACTCGCCTCTTGCACTCGGCTTGATGTTCTTTGCTATTTCCACAACATCATTAGGATAGAAATAAAGTCCGACTACAGCATAATTGCTCTTCGGATGCTCCGGTTTTTCTTCTATGCTAAGGCAATTGCCGTTCTCATCAAACTCAGCCACGCCATATCTCTCCGGATCGTTTACATAATATCCAAAGACTGTAGCCTTGCGGTTCTTCTCTGCAGTAGCCACACTCTCACGAAGCAAACCTGTAAAACCCGAACCATAGAATATGTTATCTCCAAGAACAAGGCACACATCATCATCACCGATAAACTTCTCTCCTATGATAAAAGCCTGAGCCAATCCATCCGGAGAGGGCTGTTCTGCATATTCAAAACGAACACCGAAGTCAGAACCGTCACCAAGCAGACGCTTGAAGCCCGGCAGGTCATACGGTGTTGATATAATCAGGATTTCCTTTATTCCCGCCAGCATAAGCACTGAAACAGGATAGTAAATCATAGGTTTATCAAAAATAGGTATAAGTTGCTTACTTATGCCCTTTGTTATTGGATAAAGGCGAGTTCCCGAACCGCCTGCAAGCACAATTCCCTTCATTTTTATTCGCAAATAATAATAATTTTAAAAAGTCGTTTTAGCTAAATCGTATAAAGCATATTACCGGACATTGCCGACTAACGCAATAAAACACGGTTGCAAAGGTAATAATAAAAATTACATTATTCAATTTTTATTTTGTTTTTTAATATAAAAGGCTTACTTTTGCATTACAAATTTAATATAAGGACATAATTTAAAATTATAATGGGAATTTTTAGCAAGCTCTTTGGGCATAAGAATAACGAAGAAACAAAAATCGGCGGCATGGAAGATTACATGACTCTCATCCGCGTTTATTTTCAGGCTGCAATAGCAGAAAAAGTAGGAATCACGAATCTGGCAGCACTGCCGGACCTGCGACAGTTCAAGACATCTCTCCACGTCCCTACCGTCAATAATAAATTAGGTGTAGGAGAAAAAGCAAGATGCAAGAAGATGCTCAAGGACCTATACGGAACGGAAGACATATTCTTCAAGGAGATAGACCAGAGCATCAGAAAGAACTGTTCCAAGATACAGGACGTGCAAATCTATCTTATACAATTCCAGAACTACACACAGAACCTCATGATGCTTACCGGCAATCTCATGAAGTTCAAGCTGCGCTTGCCGTCATTCTTCAGGAAAGCACTTTATACAATGACCGAAAAAACCATCAACGACATCTTCAACAAGAACGATTTCAACGATGCAAGTGCTATGAAATCCGTTGTTGAAATAAGACAATACAACAAGCGTCTTGGCTTCAGTCAGAAGTGGACAACAGACTTCGTTTATCAGGTCGTAATGCTCGCAAAGAAGGAGAAAGCACCTAAAAACGAAGATTAAACATATCTTTTAAGGTATTATTATTTGGCAATTTAATAAAAAAAGATTAAATTTGTCGCAAAAATATTTCTGATGACTGAAAACGACAAAATATTAACACTGTTTACCACCCGTATCAGACAGATGATTCTCCAATACAAAGAAACAAAAAAGGAGAATGCTGAACTGTACGAAATGGTGGATGCTCGCGACAACGAGATTAAGCAGCTTAAGCAACAGCTCGAACAGGCTCAGAATGATTACAGGAGTTTAAAGACTGCACGCATGCTGGAAATAGGCGACGGAGACATTGAGGAATCAAAGAGGAAAATCGCCTCCATGATACGTGACGTCAATAAATGTATCACACTGTTAAGTGGAAAATAATCAGAGTGATGGCAGGAGAAAAAGAAAAACTACATATAAGATTGCACATCTATGATACAGACATGCCTGTTGTTATCGACAGAGACGACGAGTTCATGTATCGTGAAGCTGCAAAAGATATCAACGAAGCCGTAAACGCCTATTCCGAAATTTTCAAAGGAAAGAAGAGCGACAAGGAAATTCTATATATGGCACTCATTGATATCGCTTATAACTATGAGGTGGAGAAGTCTAAAAACGACACTACACCTGTCACCGATATTCTCTCTAAAATCACAAACGAAATCGAAGAGACTCTGAATGAGTAATCTCCGACTTTCCACGTTTTACAGATTTACATTATTATAAAGAGAGAATATTAACTAAAAACAATAACAAATGATAGAATCAGTAATCGCTGTAGTCGCCCTCATAATCGGTGGACTCTGCGGATATTTCGTTTTCCGATATGTTATAAACGGAAAATACAAAGCCCTAATGGATACTGCACAAAAAGATGCGGAAGTATTGAAAGAAAAGAAGATGCTTGAGGTTAAGGAGAAATTCCTCAACAAAAAAGCAGAGCTCGAAAAGGAGATACAAAGCCGCAACCAGCGTATCCAGCAAAGTGAAAACAAACTCAAGCAGCGCGAAATCAGCCTGAACCAGCGTCAGGAAGATATGGGACGCCGTAAGCAAGAGGTGGAACAGCAGCAGCAGCGCATCGACAACGAGAAGAAATTGCTGCAGCTGAAGTCTGACGAACTTGAAAAGATGCAGCAGAAAGAGCGTGAGAAGCTTGAGGAGCTGTCTGGTCTAAGTGCAGAAGAAGCAAAGACAAGACTGGTGGAGAGCATGAAGGACGAGGCTCGTACCGCCGCTGCAAGCTACGTCAACGAGATTATGGACGAGGCAAAGCTTAATGCAAACTCACAGGCAAAGAAAATTGTAATACAAACCATACAGCGCGTAGCTACAGAAACTGCCATTGAGAACTCTGTAAGCGTGTTCCATATCGACAACGATGAGGTGAAAGGAAGAATCATCGGTAGAGAAGGAAGAAACATCAGAGCACTGGAAGCAGCAACAGGAGTGGAAATCGTTGTTGACGATACACCGGAAGCTATCGTAATATCTGCCTTCGACCCAATCCGCCGCGAGGTATGCAGATTGGCATTGCATCAGCTTGTCGCTGACGGACGAATTCATCCGGCACGTATCGAAGAGGTTGTGGCAAAGGTAAAGAAGCAGCTTGAGAACGAGATTATAGAAACCGGTAAGCGTACTGCTATCGACCTCGGTATCCACGGTCTGCATCCTGAACTTATCAGAATTGTCGGTAAGATGAAATACCGCTCTTCATACGGTCAGAACCTGCTTCAGCACGCAAGAGAGACAGCTAACCTCTGTGCTGTGATGGCTTCTGAACTCGGACTCAACCCAAAGAAAGCCAAGCGTGCCGGTCTGTTGCACGATATAGGTAAGGTGCCGGACGAGGAGAGCGAGTTGCCACACGCTCTGTATGGAGCCAAGATTGCAGAGAAATACAAAGAGAAACCGGACATCTGCAACGCCATTGGTGCTCACCACGACGAGATGGAAATGAACACACTGCTCGCTCCTATCGTACAGGTTTGCGATGCTATCTCTGGAGCACGTCCTGGAGCACGCCGCGAAATTGTAGAGGCTTACATCAAGCGTCTGAATGATCTTGAGGCTATCGCAATGAGCTATCCAGGCGTAACAAAGACTTACGCTATCCAAGCTGGTCGCGAGCTTCGCGTGATTGTCGGTGCCGACAAGATGGACGACAAGGAGTCTGAGGCATTATCAAACGACATTGCGACAAAGATTCAGAACGAGATGACCTATCCTGGACAGGTTAAGATTACGGTAATCCGCGAAACTCGTTCTATCGCATACGCAAAATAAAAACCCCAAACAGAATATATATCTGATTCAAAGGCAAGCCTATATCACAGGCTTGCCTTTTTTTATTATATGGCAAAAAAAACAAAACAAACAAGTACTCCAACCACCTAAAGACGAAAGTTACCGAATTTCTGGCTCATCCGATATTTGGAGTGATGTAAACAGGAGATTGTTTGAAACTATAGCTAC
>OOCQ01000079.1_pt1 | contig 79043 bp, 69 predicted proteins | sample 1671121 | NCBI WGS metagenome assembly OOCQ01 (sample SAMN06348124, study PRJEB24527) | human gut metagenome | biome: human gut; feature: ankylosing spondylitis patient; material: feces | host: Homo sapiens | place: China | collected 2015-10 | reverse complement strand
TGAACACCACGGTCCGAATGGTGAATCAGACCTTTGAGTGAGGAACTCCCCATCATAGCTTCGGCTTGCGTTATTGCTTGCTGAAGCGCCTCTATAGATGCGTATGCCTTAAGCGTATCTGTCAGCACCCAGCCGACAACCTTATGTGAGTAGGCATCGGTCACAAGGTGTAGGTAGCATGCTCCTTCTGCTGTAGATATGTAAGTGATATCGACCACCCACAATTGATTTGCAGCGGTTAAGGTGATTCCTTTAATGAGATTCTTCCACTTGTGATAACGATGGTTGGAGTTTGTTGTATGGCGAGGCTTGGGAGGTGGAAGCATTAGTCCACGACGACGCAAGACAACGAAGAAACGGTCACGCCCCATGACGTAATCACGCCCGTACATATCTATCATCATCAGCCAAAGCTTATATGCACCAATACCAGGATCTTCCTCGCGGATATCCTTGACGCTATTTACTATCTGGCTCTCACGTTCCACTTCTTTTTCAATGTCAGCCTTCGACTGGTAAAAGGCTTGACGACAATGGCCAAATAACCGGCAGACAAGGGAAACCTTAAGGTTTTCCTTGCTGACCAGTTCCTTTGCTACTTGGCCCCAGATTTTTTTCTTATCTGGATGTTAAAATAGTTTTCAGCCTTGTCGATCATCATGTCGCGGGCTCTGGTTTCCAGACGAGAGAATTCAAGTGCTTTCTCCAGTGCCTTTATGCGCTTCTTTTGCGTCTCAATTGTTTGACGATAGTCATCTTTGCTGTGGTTTGCCATATCATCTTCTTCTAATGGATCTACTGGCAAAGGTACACTTTCTTTTTCTAACTCATAGCGTTTAATCCACGTATTTAATAATGATAGAGAATTTATACCATGAGTCTTGATAAAGAGACTTTTGCTCATTCCTGACTCGTGATATTCACGTAGAAGCTGTAATCTTTCTTCTTCCGTGTACTTTGTTAGATTTTTCCTCATATGTATTACACATTTTTATTGTTTATAAAATGTGTCTACCTATATCAGTATAAGACAGAGACCTGCCGCATTTGCCATAAATGACGTAATTTGACGTGCTGAATAATGTGGATATTTATACAGATAGAATGGTTATTTATGCAAATAACATTGTTCGTTTATGTTAAACAGCCTGTTGAAATATACTAAACGGGCTGTATGGCTGCGGTAGATAAGCAATGGAGCCTTACAGGATTGAGTAAGGCTGAATGGTTATGAAAGTTCAAATATTTATATAAAAAATTGCAGCATAATATTTTATGTGTTACCTTTGCAAAGATAAAACAGCAGCCCGGCGGAACTGTTCACCGATGCTTGATGAAACAGCCCGATGGTTGCATTATCATGGAAGAAAAAAATAAAAATAAAATTATGTCATACTTATTTACATCAGAATCAGTGTCAGAGGGACATCCAGACAAGGTGTCTGACCAGATTTCAGACGCTTTGCTCGATCAGTTTCTTGCTTACGACGATAAGGCACATTGTGCTATTGAGACTTTCTGTACAACCGGTCAGGTTGTGATAATGGGAGAGGTCCGCTCTTCAGAATATGTTGACTTGCAGACCATTGCACGCAAGACGATAAAGGAAATAGGATATACCAAGTCGGAATACCAGTTTGACGGTGACTCATGCGGAGTGCTTACTGCCATACATGAGCAGAGCGATGACATCAACCGTGGAGTAAGCCGTGAGGAGGACTATGACCAGGGAGCCGGCGACCAGGGTATGATGTTCGGCTATGCTACAAACGAGACGGACAACTATATGCCTGTTTCTCTCGACCTGGCACAGCTTATAATGAGGGTGCTTGCCGACATACGCAAGGAGGGCAAGGTGATGACCTATCTGAGACCGGACTCCAAGAGCCAGGTGACAGTGGAATATTCTGACGACAACATACCTCAGCGCATAGACACCATCGTTGTGTCAACACAGCATGATGACTTCATAAAGAAGGCAGACGGCTCTGACGACGATGAGGCGATGCTGGCAAAGATCAGAGAGGATGTGGTAAACATCCTTATTCCGAGAGTGAAGGAGCTGTTGGGAGAAAAGGTGTTGGCTCTGTTCAACGATGACATAAAGTATTTCGTCAACCCGACAGGAAAGTTCGTTATCGGCGGACCGCATGGAGACACCGGTCTTACGGGACGAAAGATCATCGTAGATACCTACGGCGGAAAGGGTGCTCATGGCGGCGGCGCTTTCTCAGGAAAGGACTCAAGCAAGGTGGACCGCTCGGCAGCTTATGCCACACGCCATATAGCAAAGAACATGGTTGCTGCGGGAGTGGCAGACGAGATGCTCGTGCAGGTAAGCTATGCCATCGGTGTGGCAAAGCCGGTGAGCGTTTATGTAAACACCTATGGCAGGAAGCATGTGGATATGAGCGACGGAGAGATAGCCAATAAGATAAGCGATATGTTCGACCTCAGGCCGAAGGCTATCGAGAAAGAGCTGAAGCTGCGCCAGCCGATGTATCTCGAAACGGCGGCATACGGACACATGGGACGTAAGTCGGAAACCGTGAAGAAAACCTTCACCAGCCACTATCACGAGACGAAGACCATAGACGTGGAGCTGTTCACATGGGAGAAACTCGACCTCGTGGAGAAGATAAAGAAAGAGTTCGGCTTGTAGGGCAGGGTTTATAGAACGGAAGAAACACGGTTTTATTGAAAGGATAAATCTCGGAGTTCTCAGAGCACCCGGTATATTCCGGGCCCTCCGAGTCCTCCGATTTTATGTTTAAAAAAGAAATAAAGATGTTACAGACAGATTCAACGGAAGTAAAACATCAGTCAAATGCAGGGGTGCATATAATAGAAGACCATCAGGAGGAGCTGCCGCGCCATCCGTACAAGGTGCTGCATGAACTGCCGAAAGACGCTACCCCGGCGCAGCAGGATTCCGCCTTGCAGACGGTATACAGCAACAATACATACACGAAGAAGGCTACGCCGATCGACTCTCTCTCTCTGCTGAATCGTTGCAATGTAAAGAACAACCTTGAAAAGGTGGAGCTGCCGCAGTATTACAAGCAGAACTTCTTCTCCACCGACTCCTTGTGGCATCCTGAGCTTAACGGCGGCAGATACGGTATCGCCGGCGACCCTGTGCCGTATACTATCCGCGAGGACAACATGATTACGGCGTTGCTCATAGGCTGCTTCGTGCTTGCCTTCGTGGCATTGTCGAAGTCGAGATGGTTTATCATGAGGCAGGCAAAGAGCTTCTTCAGGGTGCAGCGCAGCGGAACGACAGAGATGACGGAGACGACAAACGAGTTCAGGTTCCAGTTCTTCCTCGTGGCGCTGACATGTCTGTTGCTCTCGCTTGTGGCGTTCTTCTATGCCCAGGAATATAATTCAGACACCTTCCTCGTATCTTCACAGTACCAGCTCATAGCGATGTTCTTCGGAGTGTTTGCCGGATACTTCTCGCTCAAGGCACTGCTGTATTCCTTTGTCAACTGGGTGTTCTTCGAACGGCGGCAGAACGGGCAATGGATGAGGTCGTATCTCTTCACCACAGCCGTCGAGGGAGTGCTGATGTTCCCAATGGTAATATCGCAGGCGTATTTCGGCTTATCTGTAAAAAACACAATAATTTATGTGGCTGCCGTAGTCTTTTTGACCCGATTACTGTCGTTATACAAGAGCTTTTTAATCTTTTTCAGACAGAAAGGCGGTTTTGTGCAAATAATTTTGTACTTTTGCGCCCTTGAAATGGTGCCGTTGCTTATCCTTTGCGGTGTGTTGGCGGTACTTATAAGTTATTTGAATATAAATTTTTAGGGCATCGATGATAAAGAAGATATTAGTTTCTCAACCCAAACCTACTAGCGACAAGTCACCCTACTATACGATAGCTGATGATTTCGGAGTAGAGTTTGTATTCAGACCATTTATCAAGGTTGAAGGTCTTTCTTCAAAGGAATTCCGTCAGCAGAAAATAAGTATCACGAGTTTCACGGCAGTGGTGTTTACTTCGCGCCATGCCATAGACAATTTCTTTAAGATTGCTAAGGAAATGCGTTTTGAGATTCCTGATACGATGAAGTATTTCTGCGTAACGGAGACAATCTCTCTGTATATACAGAAATACGTACAGTACAGGAAGCGTAAGGTGTTCTTTGGAAATTCAGGAAAGATAGACGATCTCGTGCCGCTGATGGTTAAGCACAAGAATGAGAAATATCTTATACCGTTGAGCGATGTTCATGACGACAGCGTGAAGAAGATGCTTGACGCCAAGGGACTTACACATTCAGAGTGTGTGATGTACCGTACAGTGTGCGACAGACTGACAGAGGAGGAGATAAAGAACTTCGACTACGACATGTGTGTCTTCTTCAGTCCGTCGGGTGTTGCTGCATACAAGGAGGCTTTCCCGAACGGAGGAAAAGAATCAATGAAGGTGGCAACGTTAGGTCCGTCAACAGCAAAGGCTGCCCATGATGCAGGACTGGATGTGGCAGTGGAGGCACCGACGGAGAAATATCCGTCTATGACAAGCGCCTTGCGCCGTTTCTTGATAGACCAGGAAGAAGATTAACAGACACTCCTGTCTGTGTACAGGACACAAAAGGAATATGTGCGAAGAACATAAGAATACTTTATGTAAGGAAGAGCGTCTGCATGGACGCGATGCCGTGGAGAAGCTCTTCAAGGATGCGGGAAGTCGCTCTATGGTAGCATTCCCCGTCAGAGTCGTTTATGTTCTTGCCCCACCCCAGGCAGACACTTGCGTGAACACGAGAATGCTCGTGAGCGTTCCCAAGAGACAGTTCAAGAGGGCTGTAAAGCGAAACAGGGTGAAGCGTCAGGTAAGGGAAGCATACAGAAAGCATAAGCACGGGCTTATAGAAGCCGTTTCCAGAATAGGGGAACGGCATCTCTCTTTGGCATTTGTATGGCTTGACAGCAAGCTGTACGACACCAGTGTCGTGGAGAAGAAGGTGGAGAAGCTTCTTTTGAGGATTGAAGAGAAGCTGACACAGGAAAAGACCGCAGAATAAAGGCGGTGCAGACATGATAAACAGTAAGGATATGCTGAGGCAGATAACAAAAATAATGTCATGGTTGCTTTGTCTTCCTATAATATTTTACCAGCGTTGCATATCGCCGTTCACGCCACCCTCATGCAGGTTTACTCCCACATGTTCCGAATATGCCAGGCAGGCAATAAAGAAATACGGACCCCTGAAAGGAATGTATCTGGCACTGAAGCGGCTGCTGCGTTGCCATCCGTGGGGAGGAAGCGGTTATGACCCTGTGCCTTGAAAGAGAAAATAAATCAAATAAAACAACTATAATGGAAAAGAATTTTGTTGAAGAACTGAAATGGCGCGGAATGTTGGCACAGATGATGCCAGGCGCCGAAGAGTTGTTGCAGAAGGAGATGGTGACAGCTTATCTCGGTACTGATCCAACTGCTGACTCTCTGCACATCGGACACCTGTGCGGTATCATGATGCTCCGTCACCTTCAGCGTTGCGGACATAAGCCTATCATTCTGGTAGGTGGAGCAACAGGTATGATCGGAGACCCTTCTGGCAAAAGCCAGGAGCGCAATCTGCTCGACGACAAAACACTATATCATAACCAGGAGGCAATAAAGAAACAGGTAAGCAAATTCCTTGATTTCGACGGCATCGAGCCTAACAAGGCTGAGATGGTGAACAACTACGACTGGATGAAGGATTTCACCTTCCTCGACTTTGCTCGTGAGGTGGGCAAGCATATTACCGTGAACTACATGATGGCAAAGGAGAGTGTGCAGCAGAGACTTAACGGTACTGCACGTGACGGCCTTTCTTTCACAGAGTTTACATACCAGTTGCTGCAGGGTTATGACTTCCTCTATCTGTATCAGCACTACAACTGCAAGATGCAGCTTGGCGGAAACGACCAGTGGGGAAACATGACTACCGGTACAGAGCTTATACGCCGTACTCTCGGAAACGATGTTGAGACATACGCACTTACCTGTCCGCTGATAACAAAAGCCGACGGCAAGAAGTTCGGAAAGACGGAAAGCGGAAACATCTGGCTCGACCCGAAGCGTACATCTCCATATAAGTTCTATCAGTTCTGGCTGAATGTAAGTGACGATGACGCGGAACGCTATATAAAGATTTTCACAAGTCTTGATAAGGAAACCATCGACGCTCTCGTAGAAGAGCACAAGCAGGACCCGGGAAGAAGAACCCTTCAGAAGCGTCTTGCTGAAGAGACAACAGTGATGGTTCACTCGCGTGAGGCTCTTGAAGCAGCTATCGAGGCATCGAACATCCTGTTCGGCAAGTCGACAAAAGACTCTCTGCTCAAACTCGACGAGCAGACCTTCCTTGATATATTTGAGGGTGTTCCTCAGTTTGAGATAAGCAAAGACGTTCTTGGTCAGCCTGCTGTCGAGATATTCACACAGGCAGTTCCTGTATTTGCAAGCAAGGGAGAGATGCGTAAACTCGTGCAGGGTGGCGGCGTATCGCTGAACAAGGAAAAGATTGCTGCATTTGACCGTGAGATAACTTCGGAAGACCTTATCGATGGAAAGTACTTGCTCGTGCAGCGAGGAAAGAAGAATTATTTCCTTTTGATTGTGAAATAGGAAAGAAAAATTTGGTAATAGTATAAAAAACTATTACCTTTGCAGAGGATTAAGGTTTGTATATTGAGAACAGTGGTTCTCAGAGTGGTATATAAATTATTTAGAATTGTAAGATTGTCCTATGGTGTAATGGTAGCACTACAGTTTTTGGTTCTGTCAGTGGTGGTTCGAGTCCGCCTGGGACAACAGAAAGCAGCGGTCGAAGTGATTCGGTCGCTGCTTTTTGTTGGTGTATGTTTTGTATGGCTATATGTAAAAACAGGTAGTTATAATGGATTGCTGTTGTACAGCAGAATATTACTTATCTGTTTGTTATATAGTTTTGTTCGCAATGGAAATGTTTGTGAATATGGCTTATTGTCTTTGGAGGATATTGTGCGTTTTTACTTGTAGTCATGCGAGTTTATTCTTGTGCGCATACATGATTTTTTATCAGATGAAAATACAATTGTTCACGTATGGATATAAAAAAAGGGGCTCCGCTGAGTCCCAATCTTTGTTAACCTTAAATCTAATACTATGAAAAACACGATGCAAAGTTATGAAGATTTTGCTAACTCGCAATAGCAATAGGTGTCTTTTTACATTTTTATTTACTATTATTGATGTATATCAATTATTTGTGTTCGATAACAATGGGTTTTGTGGTAGTTTTGTTGTATATTTGCACTTAACATAAAATTTAAAATATAAGGATATGGAATATATAGATGAGAAGAAAAGTCCGTTTAAGAAATATGTATTGTTTGTTTGTCTTGGCAATATATGCAGGTCGCCGGCAGCAGAAGGAATAATGAAGCAGATGGTATTCGATGACAGGGAGCTGAGGGGCGACATTGTTGTTGATTCCGCAGGTATAGGCAACTGGCATGTCGGACAGTTGCCGGACAGGCGTATGAGAGAACATGCTGCTGTGAGGGGATATAATCTGAACAGTAGGGCAAGACAGGTGTGCAAAGATGATTTTGACCGTTTTGACTATATCTTTGCTATGGATGAACAGAATGTCATTGACCTGGAATCCTTGGCACGGACGGATAAGGACAGGGAAAAGATACTTTGCCTTGCTGATTATCTTACCTGCCATCCGGATTATACAACCGTTCCAGACCCTTATTATGGTTCGGGAAAGGATTTTGACATTGCACTTGATCTGATAGAGGATGCTTGCATGGAGGTTGTAAGAAGACTTAAAGAGGGATTCTGATAAAGTCTGTCTGTTGGATTATTGCCTGTCTCTTTCATAGAGCAGTATATATATAATAAGGTATGGAACAGATTGTAATGTTACAAAGGTGTTACATGTGCAAATTGTAAATAAAAGTATAATAATGAAGACTTTTTCAATACTTTACTTGATATAAATCAAAGAAAAAAGAAAATAGTGCAAAAAACTTGTCTTATCTATTGTGTACGAACACAAAAATGTATACCTTTGCAACGTGTTCGGGAGAATACATTTTTTCATAGGTTAGTAGTTTGATAGATTTAAGGTAAAGATTATGTTATTAGATTTTAAAACAATGATGACGTTGATATCAGTAGCTATCGTAACAGCAATTAGCTTTATGGGTTACTATCACAACAGATTTCATTAAGAATTGTTTTCAGGAGGCCGGTATGAGTGATCATGTCGTCCTCTAATTTTTTATATACGTACCTGTAATAAAATAGAATCATACAGGATATGTATAATTCTATTCTATGATGTATAATTCTGAAAATTGATTTCAATACAGTTTTTTTTATTAGAGCTATGTGCTTTCAACTTTTAGAGCTGTCCGCTTTCAACAAGTCTGACTACTCTTTCTGTTTCTTTGTCTTCGCCTTCGGGGTCGTACTTCTTTGTAAGGCTTGCACCGAAAGTCCATGCAAAAGCCTGATAGAATCCGGCACGTATAGGACCGAGGAAAGCTTTTATCAGCTGGTATGATGATGAGTTACATTCGCGGTATACAAGTTTTATCAACAGCTTTCCTTGTGTGAATGTAAGTTTCTTCATTCTTGGCGTATATTCCTTCTTTATACTTTCTTCGACAAGTTTCAGATGTTTGTCCTTGGCTTTCTTGTTAGGGAGAGTCTGCAGAAACTCGTATGTCTCAATGATGATATGGTTCACTTCCTTTGCAATGGGCAGAACTTTCTTCACGTTATATACGAGACGTGTGTACCGTTGGCGTGCCTTGGTATTCTTGAATACCTGCGGTGGGTATACATACACGTTGTTGAGTTCAACATACTGTATGCTGTCCTTGCCGTGCAGCACCTTGCCAACCTTTACCATTGGTACAAAGGTAGGGTTATCCATGTCTACGTCACGGTCCTCAGGCTTTATGTCATTTCCGAAAACAACGTTCTGTGCTGTTGCCTTGGTATAGAAGCCAAACAAAAGCAGTATGATTATATATATCTTAAAGTTCATATAAAAGCAATATAATAGTTCGCTATCATGCGCAAAATTAGTCATAAATACCCATTCGGCATGGATGTAAGAGTCTTATTTAACAGTTTTTTTTCAAAACCTTCATTATATCACAGAATAGTTGTACCTTTAACGGCTCAAAACATTATAAATGGATACTCTTTTAAAAACATACAGGATATTTTTTGGTGGCAACGACAAGCTGTATAAGATATTTTCCCCTTATAGAGTTTGTCCTGTCGGTGCACATGTAGACCATCAGTATGGACTTGTTACTGGTTTTGCCTTGGATATGGGAATAGACATACTTTTCTCTGCCACGGAAAACGGAAACGTTGAAATGTGTTCCCTTGCCTTTGAGGGTCTGACGGTGTTTAATGTGACAAAGCCTGTAGAGCCACGCCATTCCGATTGGGGTGACTATCTGCGTGGTGCAGTATGGGCAATGCAGAAAGATTTCCATCTTGCTAAAGGTATTCGCGGAGTGGTGAACGGCTCTATGCCTATCGGTGGCGTATCGTCGTCTGCAGCATTATTGTGCGGAATAGTAATGGCTGTGGCGAAGGTTAATGATATAGAGCTCGACAAGACAAAGGTCGTCTATTATGCTTCGGAGGCGGAACGGAAATATGTGGGACTGCAAAACGGTATTCTTGACCAGGCTTGTGTGATGCTTTGTGAGGAGAACAAATTGCTGTATCTTGATACCAAGACGTCAGGCTATAGCCTGTTGGATTTCGGTTCCTGTGGCGGTAGAGATATAGATATAGAGATAGGAGTGTTCTTCAGCGGAGTGACGCGCAAGCTTACAGGAACAGACTATAATCTAAGAGTGTCGGAATGCAAGACGGCAGCATGGATAATGCAGGCGTATGAAGACCAGCCTCTGAAGGAGCTTGCCGATACCCGCTTGCGTGATGTCAGCGAAAAGCTCTTCTGTAAATACCAGGATAAGATGCCTGTGCGCTTTGCCAAGAGGGCAAGGCATTTCTATTCGGAGTGTGAAAGAGTGGAAAAGGCTGTTGAGGCATGGAAGAAGGGCGATATAAAGAGATTCGGACAGTATGTGTCGGAAAGCTGCAAGAGCAGTATTGAGAATTATGAATGTGGCTCACCAGAACTGACCGACCTGTATGATATAATGTGTGACACGGATGGTATATACGGAGGAAGGTTCAGCGGAGCGGGCTTCAAGGGCGCATGTATAGCTATTATAGATCCCAGCAAGAAGGAATTGATAAGTGATAGGGTTAGTAGTCGTTACCTTGCCAGATACCCACAGTATAAGAACCGCTTCAAGATGTTCTTCTGTAAGATAAGTAACGGAGCTTCATTTCAATAGAGAATAATTATGAAAACTATAATAATAGCCGCAGGATATGCTACACGGCTCTATCCTTTGACAGAGAATTTCCCTAAGCCTCTCTTGGAGATAGGAAACACAACGATACTTGGAAGGCTTATCCGGGATATTGATGCCATACCGGGGATAACGGAGCATATAATCGTATCAAACCATAAGTTCATAGGCTTCTTCAAGGAGTTGGCGGAAAAGGCAATGACCAAACATCCGATAATGGTTATCGATGACGGCACAACGACCAATGAGGGCAGACTGGGAGCCGTGAAGGATATGCTGCTTGCCATTGACGAGGCAAAGGTGGATGATGATATTCTTGTGGCTGCGGCAGACAATATCCTTGATTTCTCTCTCAAGGGCTTTGTTGGCTATTTCAATCAGAAAGACGCTTCTGTGATAATGTGCCACAGGGAAACGGAGCTTGCAAAGCTGCAGCGCACGGGAGTAATAGAGGTTGATGAGGATATGAAAGTGTTGCAGATGCAGGAGAAGCCAAAGGTTCCGGTGTCTCATTGGGCAGTTCCCCCTTTTTATATATACAAGAAGGAAGACATTGGCGTATTGAGGAGATGTGTGGCAGAAGGCTGCAATACTGATGCACCGGGAAACCTCTTGCAGAAAGTATGTATGAAGACAAACGTATATGCATGGGAAATGTCAGGAAAGAGACATGACATAGGTACTATGGACAGTTATAATGAGGCAAAAAAAAAGTTTAAATAATATTGGTTTTATGGAGAAGACATTCAGTCTTGATGAGGAGGTAAGAGACGGACATATAGTGACAAAAGAACTAAAGGCGGTATGGAATGTGGAACTGGATTTGCTTGACAGGTTCCTGAAGTTCTGTGCCGACAACAATCTCAAGTGCTGGGTTGATGGCGGAACAATGCTCGGGGCTGTCCGTCATAAGGGCTTCATACCGTGGGATGACGATGTAGACATGGTTATGCCGCGGGCGGACTATGACAGGATGATAGAGCTGGCGCCAAAGTATTTCAGCTATCCGTATTTCCTGCAGTCAGCATATTCAGACATTGATTATTTCCGCGGACACGCACAGTTCCGGCGTACCGATACGGCAGCGATACGTCCGTCAGATTCATTCCAGCCGTTCAATCAGGGAATCTTCATAGACATCTTTGTCCTTGACAATGCTCCTGACGATGAGGCAAGAAGAAAGAAGATAATACACGACAGCGTGAAGATCTTCCGATTCCTTAAAGCCAAGAACACGGCAATATTGGCTTCCGGCAGACTTGGTCTTGTATTCCGAAAGATAAAATGCCGCTATAAGGTGAGGAAATACGGTTGGCAGACAATATACAAGAAGGCAGAAGACATATTGCGCGGAACCCATTCGGAAGAGTGCCAGTGCTTGGCAGAACTGTCATTCAGCGGTGATTCGATAATGTTTCCGAAACACATCTTCGACGAAACGGTATGGCTGGATTTTGAGAACATCAAAGTTCCGGTGCCAAAAGAATACGACCTGTTTCTGAAGACACAGTATGGCGACAATTACATGGTGCCGATAAAAGCCCCGACGTATCATGGGGAACTCGTGTTTGACACGGAGAGGTCTTACATGGAAATAATACCAAGAGTAAGAAAAGACTATAGAAAATCGGTCCTGAAGCGCCTGTGGAGTAAAATTAAGGGATAAAAATGAACAAAAGGAGACAAATAGTTACAACCTAACGAAATAATATTTACCTTTGCACCAAAATTTATAAAATAATGCAAAACGATTTAAACTATCTTGATAGGAATGAATTTAATTTCACTCCGTCACAAGAGGTAATCGACGCAATAAACAACTTCGATATCAAGAAGCTGGCGTTCTATACCCGTATATATGATAAAGGAAAGAAAAGCATCTTCTCAGAGTTTCTTTCCGAATTGTATAATATCGATGAGTCGCAAATAATTCTCGGATATGGAGCAGAAGATTTGCTGAAGATGGCTGTACACTTCTTCCTCACACAGGAAGATGGCAACAAGACTATCTTTATACCAAAGTTCTCATGGTGGTACTACAAGTCTATAGCAGATGAGGTAGGAGGCAAGACCCTACAGTATCCGGTAAACGAGGTGGAAGACACCTTCGCTTATGACTTTGAGGGTATCAAGGCCATGATAGAGAAGGAGACACCGAAAATACTGTTGGTCGCTTCTCCTAACAATCCTACAGGGAACGGACTGACACCAGAGGAACTGGAGAAACTCGTCCAGATGATTCCTTCAACATCAATAATGCTCGTTGACGAGGCTTACGCATCGTATGTTTCCTCAGACATCTCTTATGTCAGGGAGATGATAGCCAAATACCCGAACGTAGTGTTCTGCCGCACGTTGTCCAAGTTCTACGGATTGCCCGGTTTGCGCTGGGGATTCGGATTCATCGGACGCAATGAGCAGATGGATCGTTTCAGCAAGTATGCCAATAAGTATCTCGGCTACGACCGCATGTCAGAAGAAATAGCCATCGCAGCCGTGAAGTCTGACGCCCATTATCGTGATATTGCAAACGTCATGGAAGAGGCACGTCAGATGTATACAAAGGAAGTTGGAGCGTTGCCGGGATTCAAGGTTTACAAGTCAATTGCCAATTTCATCCTTATAAAATATCCTATTGAGATGAAAGAGGCATTGCAGAAGGAATTTGCAGACCAGAGCTATAAGGTAAAGTTCATGAACGAGCCGGACATCAATACCCACATGAGAATAACTCTCGGACGCAGGGAGCAGAACCGTCTTGTTTGCGATGTGATACTCAAAATAGCAAAGGAATATCAGAAATGATAGCTGTTATACTTGCGGCGGGCATGGCTTCGAGGCTGCGTCCGCTTACTAATGACAGACCGAAGTGCCTGCTTACGGTAGGCACAAGATGTCTGTTGGGGAGAACTGTCGACAGTATAAAGGCTGCAGGAATAACAGAGCTTGTTGTTGTAACAGGATACAGAGGGGAGATGATACGCAGTTTCCTTACGGACAATTATAAGGATATGCAAATCTCTTTTGTTGACAATGTGGATTATCAGACAACGAACAACATCTATTCCCTATGGCTTGCAAAAGACTATGTGGCAGGTAAGGATTTCATTTTGCTCGACAGCGACATTCTTTTTGACGGCCGTATAATAAACAGGCTGCTTGGGTCGGAGGGTACATGCCTTGCAGTAAACACCCATAAGCTCGGCGAAGAGGAGATAAAAGTCATAACCGACGATAAAGGCAAGGTTATTGAAATCAGTAAGGTATGCAGCATAGAGAAAGCTATAGGAGAGTCTGTTGGCATAGAGAAGATGCTGGCTGACTATAGTGATGCCTTGTTCAAGGAGCTGTCTGTAATGATAGAGCAAGAGAAACTTGTGGATGTCTTTTATGAAAGAGCCTTTGAAAGACTTATTCCGCAGGGACATCTGTTTGGAGTGGTAAACACAACAGACATATTTTCTATCGAGCTTGATACTGTTGAAGACTTTAATCAGGCAAAACAACTGATACCGGAGAATATTTATTAAGTAATGATAATGTCGGGGTCCACAAGCGCAGGCATAAGAAGTTTGTGGATTCCGGCGTTTTTTTGTATATAGCGATATGGCAAACTATGATGTAGACGAATTGCATAAGAGAATACTGCGTATAGTGAAAGCAGTAGATTCAACTTGTAAGGAGAAGAATCTCAGATATTATATCTGGGCAGGTACCATGATAGGTGCTGTACGTCATAAGGGCTTCATTCCGTGGGATGATGACCTTGATATTGCCATGCCACGCAAAGACTACAACCTTCTTCTGGAAAATGCAGCAAGCTGGCTGCCGGAGACGTTTGAGTTTGTTTGTGCAGAGGACGACAGTTCATATCCTCTACCTTTCGGAAAGATACAGGATGCTTCAACAACGCTCATTGAGCGGATGCATCTGAAGTATCTCGGCGGCATATACATTGATGTGTTCCCGATAGACGGAGTTCCGGAAAATTGGCTTGCGAGAAAATTGCATTTTGCGAAATACGAATATTACAAGCGTCTGTTGTATCTGATACATAGAGACCCTTATAAGCACGGTCACGGTCCAAGTTCCTGGGTACCATTGCTGTGTCGCAAGATGTATACGATGCAGGAGATACAGCGGAAGATAAAGAATCTTCTGCAGAAATATGATTATGACAGTTGTTCACTTGTTGCCGACTATGATGATGGTTCAAAGGGAACGATGAGCAAGTCTGTTCTTGGCACACCGACGGCTTATGCTTTTGAGGATACCATGCTCCTTGGCGTTGAAGATTATGACACATATCTGTCAAACAAATATGGCGACTATATGACAATTCCAAAGCATTCGGCACAACGTCAGCATAACTTCCATTACCTGAATCTTGACAAGCCGTATAGGGAGAACAAGGACGTAAACTGACTGTCCCGGCAACATTAAAAACAGAAAGTTACCGACTTTCTATGGGAAAGTTACGTAATTTCTATGAGAAAGTTACCGACTTTCTGAAAAACAACAAATTCGGTACTTTCGGCATTGACCCATAATGTGTATCATCACAATCGGAATTTCGGATGAAATTTGTGTAAGCCTAAAGCTTTATTTTCCTGTTCTCAAACTTGTCGAGAAGTCTTATGGCTTTCTTTAGAGTAGAGTCTTCGTCCCATCCTCTTCGTCTTGCATATCCTCGTATTACATATTCGTAGAGGTCGCGGCGGTGGGTAAAGCGTTTAATATTCTCCAGACATTGTTTTTCTGTCGGGAAGCCTTTGCAGAAATGCGAACGGTTGGTGTCTATCATCTCAAAATGATAGTTTCCTTCTTTGTCTGTTGTATATAGGAAATTTGCGGAGTTCATATCGCCGTGCAGTACTCCTTTGCTGTGCATGAACACGATATAGTCTATTACGGCATCAACAAGCTTATGGTCAAACTCAGCCCTTTCTATTACATCCTCATAAACCTCACGCCCTTTGCTTTCTTCGCAGATGAAGTATCCGACAGTAAACAAACCGTGCTCTTTTGTTTCAATATATGCAATTTCGTGTGGGGTTTCAATGCCGCGGTGGCGCATTTCTCTGGCAAAATCGTATGCACGTTCCGCTTTCGTGGCTCTGAAGAAGGTATAGATGATGCTCTGAATCCAGTTCACCCGCTTATATCGTTTAATGACGAACGCCTTTCCTTCATTCAGAAAAAGGCGTACGCTGTTGCGCTTCTGTTTGAGTATTTCACAGTCCTCATCATCGAATCGTGACGGGATGTTAAGAATGAAATCCGAGTACTTCTTATATTTTTCTGCTATAACGACTTTCATATATTGGACAAATATCGTGCAAAGATACATATTTTTGTATCTTTGTTCCGCATTTTTGTCCTAAAATGATTATTTTTGCAGAGTAATATAACATTAAAAACAAGAAAGTAGCTTTTATCTCATTGCACATATAAAGATGAAAAAAGACGTAAACGACAAAGATTTATTCTCTATATTCATACCTACATGGAACAATCTGCCGTTTCTGAAGCTGTGTGTCGAGAGTATAAGAAAGAACTCCACCTACCGCCATCAGATAATAGTTCATGTAAATGACGGAAGTGACGGAACGCTGGAGTGGGTGAGAGAGCAGGGACTTGACTATACCCATTCTGCCGAAAATGTGGGAGTGTGTCTTGCTATGAATATGATGCGTAGTAAGGTAAAGACCGACTATATATGTTTCATAAATGATGATATGTATGCCTTGCCGCATTGGGATGACAGGCTTTACGATGAGATAAAGAGTCTGCCCGACAACAGGTTCTTCCTCTCTTCAACGACAATACAGCCGCACACTGCCGGGGAATCCATTATAAATGCTGACTATGGAGATACCATAGAGAGCTTCAAGGAGGATAAGCTGCTTAAGGAGTATATGTCGTATCGGCTGGAAGACTGGATGGGAGCTACGCTGCCTCCCAATATAGTGCATCGCGATATATGGGATCTTGTTGGAGGATACAGTGTGGAACTCTCTCCGGGAATGTACAGCGACCCCGACTTCACGGCAAAGCTATGGCTCTGTGGCATAAGGTATATGAAGGGAATATCTGCAAGCAGGGTGTATCATTTTGAAACGAAATCCACTACGCGTATCCGGAAAAACATGGGACAGCTGCAGTTTCTGATGAAATGGGGACTGACAAACTCAACATTCAGAAAGATATTCACCTGCAAGGGTATGGATTTTAATCCGGAACTTGTGGGCAGAATGAGGGCAGACAAGGCTGGAACATTAAGGTGGCAAGCCTTTCGCAGCAGGATGAAAGCCATATTATGGTTGCTTTCGAAGGACTTCGGTCCGTTGAACAAATTTTGGGAAAAAGGAATTTTATAGTATAATTAGAATATGATATTAGGAGTATTACTGCCTCATACAAAGCTTTATGGCGGAGTGAAAAGATTTCTTGAACTCGGCAATATCTTTGTAGATAAAGGACACAGGTTTATCGCTTTCACCCCAGACGGCAAGGGACCAGACTGGTTTGACTTCAAAGGCGAGATGGCAACATTCAGCGAAATAGGCAATGTACAGTTGGATGCTTTATGGACGACAACCGTAAAGTTCATGCCGCTTGTGCTTGATTCAGATGCGAAGCATAAGATATTCTACCATGTAAGGAAGAGTGATAATGTGAAGCATCTGATGAAAAATCCGCAGGTGGAAGTCTTTGCCTGCTCAACAAACGTTTATGAGTTTGACAAGAAGAAATTCGGCAGGACAGACTTTAAGGCTATCGGTGGAGTAACCTTGGCTAATTATCAGCCTAAGACAGACTATTCCGTAGAGAATCGTCCTTTCGTTGTCATGGCATATGGAAGGATTGTGGAACGCGTGAAGGGAACACATTATGTAGTGAAGGCATGTGAAAAACTTTATGCAAAGGGTTATGATATAAAGCTCCTGTTGTTTGACACTCCTGTCGACGAGGGAGCAAAACGGCGTATCGAGAACTTCACTTGCAAGTGTCCGTTTGAGTTTGTTACGAACCATCCGTTTGACAAGAACAGCGAACTCTTCAATCGTGCCGATTGTTTTGTCTCGGCAGAGAACCCACGCTATTCCGGTTGGAACAACACTGTGGCAGAAGCTATGTCGTGTGCTTTGCCGGTAATAACATCAAAAGCCGGAACAATGGATCTTGTTGACGACGGCGTGAATGCCATCCGTTCCGCACGATGGGTGTTTTGTTTTGCAAAACATATAAAGGAGCTTTACAATGATGCCGCACTTCGTGAAAGACTCGGTGTGCAAGCAAGAAAAGACATACAGAAATATGACTGGAAGAATGTGGCGGAAAACATTCTTGCCCATCTCGAAAACAATTAAATGAATATCATGAAATACGATTACCTTATAGTTGGTGCAGGACTCTTCGGTGCCGTTTTTGCACATGAGGCAAAGGGCAGAGGCAAAAGATGTCTTGTCATAGACCGCCGCAGTCATACTGGCGGCAATATACATTGTATGGATGTAGATGGAATAAATGTGCATCAGTATGGCGCACATATCTTTCATACGAGTAATAAAGACGTTTGGGAATATGTAAACAAGCTTGTGGAGTTCAATCGCTTCACCAATTCCCCCGTGGCAAACTATAAGGGAAAATTGTATAACCTGCCGTTCAATATGAACACGTTCTATCAGCTGTGGGGCACGATTACTCCGGATGAGGCTGAAAAGAAACTCGCCGAGCAGCGTGCGGAATATGCCGACATAGAGAATCCTGCAAACTTTGAGGAACAGGCTCTTAAACTTTGTGGCAGGGATATTTATGAAAAGCTTATCAAGGGCTATACCGAAAAGCAATGGGGGCGCAAGGCAGAGGAACTGCCGGCAGAGATAATAAAGCGTGTGCCTCTGCGTATGACTTATGACAATAATTATTTCAACGATCTCTATCAGGGAATACCTGTAGGTGGCTACAATGCCCTCATCAATGCTCTCCTTGAGGGCGTTGATGTAAAACTTGATGCGGACTTCTTTAAGGAGCGCAGCATGTGGGAAGATACAGCCTGCCATATTGTGTTTACAGGACAGATAGACCAATATTTTGACTATTGTCTTGGAGAACTTGAATACCGCAGCCTTCGTTTCGAGACCAAACAGTTGGAAACGGCAAATTTCCAAGGTAATGCTGTGGTCAATTATACAGCGGCGGATGTTCCATATACCCGTATCATAGAGCATAAGCATTTTGAATATGGCATGCAGCCAACGACTGTTGTCACATACGAATACCCTAAGACTTTTGAAAAGGGCGATGAACCGTATTACCCTGTAAATAACGAACGGAACAATATGCTTGCAAAGCAGTATCGGGAGTTGGCAAAGGAGAAAGGAAATGTTTCCTTTGGTGGAAGACTTGGACAGTATGCCTATTTTGATATGGACGACACCGTTGAGGCTGCATTGGAATTGGCTGACAAATTATTATAAGAAATCATCATGAACTATTATATTTCGAGAAACTATAAAGGATTGAACAGTGCTGGTAATAAGGCAAAGAGTGATATAGAAGGTATTGTGGAGCGCACGTGCGGATTCCGCAATGCAGGTTTGCCTTTATCTACCTACACCAACACTGTCGTACACTTCGCCATGAATCTTGCAGGAGTGTTGAAGGCTCCCTTCTGCCTTCGTAAGGGAGATGTGCTTTTGTTGCAGTATCCATTGAAGAAATATTATGCCTTTGTATGTAATATGGCTCATCTTCGTGGGGCAAAGGTTGTTACGCTTATTCATGACCTTGGCAGCTTCCGTCGCAAAGCTCTTACTGTGGAGCAGGAGATAAAGCGACTGAATCATTCGGACTTTGTCATAGCACATAACGACAAGATGAAAAAATGGCTTCTTGACAATGGATGCAAAGCTCAATTGTCGTCATTGGGAATCTTCGATTATGTATCGAAGTCGCCGCTTCCAAAGAATGGAATATTCTCATCGGATAAAGACGTTAAGAAAGAGTATGTTGTTGTATATGCTGGTGCTCTTGCCCAGCGCAAGAATGCTTTCCTGTGTGAATGGGGTGATTATATCTCCACTTATAAAGTGGCTTTGTATGGCAGCAACTTTGATGTTGACAATGTGAAGGGAAAGGAACATTTTATATATAACGGCTTTGTGAAGAGTGATGATTTCATTTCTTCTGTGAAAGGACATTTCGGACTTGTCTGGGATGGTGCCTCAATGGAGTCGTGTACTGGAAACTTCGGAGAATATCTCAAACTGAACAATCCGCACAAGACCTCTTTCTATATACGTAGTGGCTTGCCGGTTATTATATGGCGTCAGGCAGCGTTGGCAGACTTTGTTGAAAGTCATGGTATAGGTGTGTGTATAGACAGTCTGAAAGACCTGGATAAGCTTCATGAGAGAATCAGTATGGAGGATTATCAAAGGATGAAAGATAATGTGCTTCGCGAAAGCAAACTGCTTCAGGAAGGTCATTATGCTTCTACTGCGGTAAAGGAAGTGTTGGACAAAATGGATAAGCAATAAAAGCAAAGAGCGGGATGTGAAAAGAAAACATATCCCGCTCTTTGCTTTTTATTGTCTTGTATGATTATTCATGTACATACAGATCCCATCCGAGATAGCTGTCGATAGCCTCTTCAACGATGCTTGCAACATCGCCACGAACGAGAGCCACATGATGCTCAAAGCCGTTCTTGCAGATGAACTTCATCAGTTTCTGTAGTTCTGGAACTTCTGTAACAACGATACATCCGTCCATTCCGTATGGGTCATCTGTCATCTTACCCTCACCGAGGTATGCCTTGATGCAGCCCATAGTGTCGTCGGTAGAGATGCGGAAATATGTGAAGTCGCCTTCACTGACTTTTGCATAGACAGCACCGAAGGTGTTGATCTTGCCCAATGTACGTCCGAGAACACCGAGTGGTCCAAGACGAAGATTGTCGTTGCCGATGAATGATTTCGGGAAGTTTCCACAGTGGGTACATACACACTTGTTGCGGTCTTCAGCAAAGTTGTTGTTCCAGTCGGCGATGGCAGAAGGCTGCTCGGAAGCCAGTGTCAGTGCAAGCATTGATACTGCGCCGGCAATGTCTGCCTCACAAGCGGCAGGGATGCCTGCTTCGCTGAGCATACTCATTGTAACGCAGGCTGCGCAACCGAAGTTCTGTTCCAGGGAGTCCCAGCACTGTATTGCCACAGCGTCTACCTGATTGGCTTCAACCCAACGGTTAACGGCAACGCCGAATTTGCACTGCAGACGCAGCTTCTCCTGATATGCTTCTGGTACTTCAGCATATCCGGCTACTTTCTCCATCTGTTTGAGCAGGTCGGTATCAGAGTCTTCGATAGCCTGTGCGGCATACAGAATCTCGCTCAGGTCGGCAGGAACAACGGTGATGCCTGATGCCTGAAGCAGCTTCTCGCTTACACGGCAAGTGTTGAATCCGAGCGGACGTGTACCAATCTGACCGATACGTGCATGTGTAAGTCCTTTTACAACACGGCAGACAGCAGCAAAGCGATTGATGTCCTGTGCAAGAAGTGGTGAGTAAACGGAATATGTATGCAGTGTAGTGTCTGTGAATGGAATGCCATACTGGTAAAGGTTGTTGCAAACAGAAATCTTTCCGCAGAAGGCATCACGGCGACTATCAAGGTCTACCTTGTCGTTCTCATCATCGCATGCCTGTACCAATACCGGAACATGCAGGTCAGCAACGCTGATAGCATTGATGATACCTATCTCGAATCCGAAGTTAGGAAGAGATACGATGATACCGTCTATACGGTCACGGTTCTGGCGGAATAGTTCTGCACATTTCAAACCATCCTCACGAGTCTCGATGCTACTGCTACCTGTAGGAGTGGCATCTTCCGGCAAGATGACGTAGTCATAACCATTATCCTCGAGAGTCTTGAGGAGCTGCTTGCGTACGTCTCTTGCAAGCTCTGAGTTGAAGTATGCTCGTGTGCCTATGATGACACCGAAACACTGTTTCTTGTTCTTATTCATATTGCTTTTGTTGTTTGATTGTTCTTTATTTTATCAGCTGTTTGACGGCATTGTGCCATCCTTCGATATTCTTGTCTATCCAGACTTTGTTGTCTTGAGCCTCGATGCGTCCTTTGCTGTGTCTTAGCTTGGCAACTTCTTCAAAGCTGTTCCATACCTTCCGCGACAGTCCATTCATGACAACGGCTCCCAGAGCAGAAGCCTCTTCCACATCAGAACGGTTTACAGGCACTCTCAGACAGTCAGCCTGGAACTGCATGAGGAAGTTGTTCTTTGTTGGTCCTCCGTCCACACGTATTTCCTTGAGGTTTATTCCTGCCTTCACGGTCATTGCCTTCACGAGGTCGTTCACCTGGTATGCGATAGACTCAAGGGCTGCACGGAGGAAGTGGGCACGTGTAGTGGCAAAGGTCATTCCCATCACGGCGGCTTTTACACTGTCGTTCCACCAAGGGGCGCCGAGTCCTGCAAATGCCGGTACGAAGTATACTCCGCCATTGTCTTCAACGGATGTAGCTTCTTCCTCCACTTCTGCTGGTGAGACAATCATCTTCAGTTGCTCCTGCAGCCATTTCAGAGTAGCTCCTGTGCTGTGTATGTTTCCTTCAAAGGCATAGAACACCTTGCCGAGAGCGGCGAATCCAATAGAAGTAACCAGTCCGTCAGGAGCAGCAGCCGCTTTCTCACCGATATTTACCATTACCGAAGAACCGGTTCCATAGGTAGCCTTTCCAAGTCCTTCCTCGAAGCACATCTGTCCTGTCAGTGCTCCATGCGAATCGCCGAGTACTCCGGCTATCGTTATTGGCTTGTTGAAGATACCTCCGATAGTGGTCTCTCCGAACACTCCATCGCAAGGAAGAAGTTCTGGCATCATACTTCGTGGAATACCAAACAGCTTCAGCAGGTCGTCGTCCCACTGCAGCGTGTGGATATTCATGAGCATGGTTCGTGAGGCATTGGTATAGTCGGAGACATGATGCTTACCGTCAGTAAGTTTCCATATGAGCCATGACTCCATTGTTCCCATCAGCAGTTCACCACGTTCGGCTTTCTCTTTAGCTCCTTCTACATTGTCGAGAATCCATTTTGCACCGCTGGCAGCAAAATAAGGATCGATAAGCAGGCCGCTCTTCTCCATAACCATCGGCCCATAGCCTTCTGCTTTCAGCTTGTTACATATTTCCGCACCACGCATGCACTGCCATACTACGGCGTTGTAGACAGGTTTTCCTGTAGTCTTGTCCCAGACCACTACGGTCTCTCTTTGGTTTGTTATTGCCAGAGAGTAGTTGGCTTCCATGTCAGCATCGCGCATAAGCTCCTTTACAGCCATGAGCACGTTGTTGTAAATTTCCTCAGCATCATGTTCCACCCATCCGGCTTTCGGATAGTACTGGTGATGTTCCACATTGACACGTTGCAGCATCTCACACTGCTCGTTGAAGAGCATTGCCTTGGTTGCCGAAGTACTTTGGTCTATTGCTATTATGTAATTGTTCATTTAGTCTTAATAGAATTAGGTAGATGGTCAGGAAAGCATGTTCCCGACTTGTATTATTTAAGGATTAGAGAATTAAAGAAAAGTGCTAATGGCAAAGTTCCTTTAATTCTCTAATCCTCCATAATGTTTGTTTTATTTCTTCAAGAAGTCGAGTGCACTCTTTACGATACCCTCGGTGTCCATTCCATAGTGGTGGAAGATTTCCTTGTTGTTTCCATGTACAACGTTCTCATCAGGGATGCCGATAATGCGTACCGGTACAGGATTCTCGGAGAGAGTCTCTGTGACGATACCTCCGAGTCCACCGAACTGGCTGTGCTCCTCCACTGTTATTATGCGTCCGGTCTCTGCAGCAGCCTTCTTTATTGCTTCTGCGTCGAATGGTTTCAATGATGACATGTCAAGTACACGTACGCTGATACCTTGCTCCTTTAGTTGGAGTCCTGCCTGATAAGCATGGTATACAGTTTCTCCACATCCGATGATGGTAAGGTCTTTACCGTCAAGGAGCATGTTTGCTTTGCCGAGCTGGAAGTCGAAATCGTCGTTCTCATAAACATCAGGTACGGCAGCACGACCTACACGTACATATACAGGATGAGGGAAGTCAACGAGCAGCTTCACGAGTTTTCGTGTCTGTCTTGCGTCACAAGGCAGTACGATGTTCATGCCAGGGAAGGTGCGCAGTGCTGCAATGTCGTGCAGGCTGTGGTGTGTTGCACCGAGTGCTCCGTAAGCCACACCTCCGCTCACTCCGAGAATCTTTACAGGATTCTCGCTGTATGCGAGGTCTACCTTTACCTGCTCCAGACTGCGTGCCACATAGAAGCAAGCCGGTCCGCAAGCAAAAACCTTTTTTCCGCTATGTGCAAGTCCTGCTGCTATTCCCACAGCATCCTGCTCCGCGATACCACATTCAACGAACTGTTCCGGCAGTTGGTCGGCGAAATCGTTCAGAGTCACTGAACCACGTGCGTCGGTTGTAACTGCAATAATATCCTTGTCCTGCTTTGCCAGTTCCAGCAAAGTGTCAGTAAAACTTTTTCTACAAGCTATCATAGTTCCAAATGTGTATTTTAAAGGTTCTTTATTCTTTCGTCAATTTCTGCGAGAGCCTGTTTATACTGCTCCTCGTTCGGCATGCCGTGGTGCCATTTAGCAATGTTCTCCATGTAGGATACGCCTTTGCCCTTGGTTGTGTTGGATACAATCAGGTGAGGCTTTCCGTTGGTATAGTCGATGCTGTCGATGGTCTTTACAATGTCCTCCATGTCGTCACCGTTCATAACCTTCACGTCCCATCCGAAGGCTGTCCAGCGTGCGCTGATGTCTTCTATCGCCATTACATCCTCGGTGTTGCCGCTGATTTGCAGATGGTTGCGGTCGATGATAGCCACGAGGTTGTCAAGCTTGTACTGATGTCCTGCCATTGCAGCCTCGTAGATAGAGCCTTCTCCCTGCTCTCCGTCGCCCATCATTACGAAAGTCTTGTAGCTTTTCTTGTCCATCTTGGCAGCGAGAGCCATTCCCACGCCGATAGGCAGTCCGTGTCCGAGAGCACCGGTGTTTACCTCAATGCCAGGAACTTCGATAGTAGGATGTCCGCTCAGGATAGAACCGAACTTTCCGAGAGTATCGGTAATTTCCTTCTTCAGGAATCCTTTGGCCTCAAGAGTAACGTAGAGAGCTTCTACGCAGTGACCCTTGCTAAGCACGAAGCGGTCGCGCTCAGGGTTCTTCGGGTCTTTAGGGTCAACGTTAAGATACTTGAAATAGAGAGCTGTCATTACGTTGAGGCATGACAGGTCACCGCCGATGTGTCCGGCTCCTGCATTGTAGACAACTTCGATAAGTCTTCTGCGGTCTACTTCTGCTTGCTTTGTAAGTTCTTTTGTATTCATGATAATAATACTTTTATTCTAATCAGACAGTATATTTATATACCTATTATATTTGACGCATACCATTATGATTTGTAATATATGATGGTATGCAAATTATCTGTAATTAATAATCTAAAAGTCCCGATGTCCTCCATTTATCATTTTTTCAGATACTCTGCCGTCATTGATGCCGGCGCATTTGTTGAAGGCAAGAAGTAACGGTAGAAGTCGTATGTGCCTGTAGAGCTATTTGAAAACGATATGCAATGTTACTAAAAATAATCTGTATTGGCAAGCTTCTTTTTTGAATATGTCAGAAAAACCAAATATTTTCCTTACATTTGCACGGATAAACAAACAGAAAATGGAAAAACAGAAAATACTGGTAACCGGAGCAACAGGGTTTATAGGCAGCTTTATTGTTGCGGAAGCCCTTGACAGAGGTATGGAAGTATGGGCGGCGACAAGACGTTCCAGTTCCCGTAAATACCTTCAGCAGCCGGGAATAAATTTTATAGAACTCGATTTAGGCAGCGAGGAGAAGCTGAAGGAGCAGCTTTCTGGTTATAGCTTTGATTATGTGGTTCATGCCGCAGGAGTGACGAAATGTCTGAACAGTAAGGAATTCTTTCGTACGAACACTGATGGGACAAAGTATCTTGCAAGTGTTCTGATAGAAATGAAGATGCCCATCAAGAGGTTCGTGTTTGTGAGCAGCCTGAGTATTCTTGGGGCAATACGTGAGCGGCAGCCTTATACAGAGATAACCGACAATGACGTGCCGCAGCCAAACACGGCTTACGGCAAGAGCAAGCTTGAGGCGGAAAACTACCTGCGCTCGTTGTCGGACTTCCCTTTCGTGATACTTCGTCCTACGGGAGTGTACGGGCCGAGAGAGAAAGACTATTTCATGATGGCACAGAGCATAAAGAAGCATGTGGACTTTGCTGTTGGCTATAAACGGCAGGACATTACATTTATATATGTAAAAGATGTCGTTCAGGCTGTGTTCCTTGCCCTTTCCCATGACGTATGCCGCAAGAGCTTCATTCTAAGTGATGGAAAAGTATATTCTTCGCGTACCTTCAGTGATCTGATAAAGAAAGAGCTTGGTGTGAAGCATGTGCTGCGTATCGTAGCACCGATATGGTTCCTGAAGGTGGTGTCAACGGTGGCAGAAGAAATGGCACATCTTACAGGACGTATATCTGCCCTTAACCGTGACAAATATAATATTATGAAGCAGCGCAACTGGCGTTGCGACATAAGTGCCGCAAGACGGGAGCTTGGTTTCAAGCCAGAGTATGATCTGGAGCGTGGAGTAAGAATAACAATGAAATGGTATAAAGATGAAGGCTGGATTTAATATAAAAGACTTGTTTAAGATAGAGGCAAAGCCACGTCGTGGACTTTTTGCCCTGGAGTGGGTGATGCTTGCATATCTGGTGTTCACACTGCTCATGGTGTTCTTTACATATACAAAGGTTGTCAACCCCGAAGCCATGATATGGGGTAGGGTGCGCATCGTGGTAGTAACTCTCGCCATGTGGGGTGTATACCGGATGGTGCCATGCAAGCTCACTAAGTTTGCACGTATCAGTGTACAGATGGCTCTTCTGAGCTGGTGGTACCCCGACACATACGAACTGAACCGCCTTCTGCCAAACCTCGATCATGTGTTTGCACAGATGGAACAAGGTCTCTTCGGATGCCAGCCGGCACTGTACTTCGCCCAGATATTCTCCTCACCCGTAATCAGTGAACTGATGGATATGGGCTATGCCTCGTATTATCCGATGATAGTGCTTGCCGCCGTTTATTATTTCATTTGGAAATACAATGAGTATGAGCGTGCTGCCTTTGTCATAATGGCTTCATTCTTTGCTTATTACGTAATATTCGTGCTTGTACCCGTCACCGGACCTACATTCTATTATAAAGCCGTTGGCATAGACCAGATAACAGCCGGAGTGTTCCCTAATCTCCACGACTATTTCAATTCTCACACCGACTGTCTGCCGAGCCCTGGTTACACCGATGGCATATTCTACCAGCTGGTTGAAGACGCGAAGGCGGCAGGAGAGCGCCCTACGGCAGCATTCCCGAGCAGCCATGTGGGAATAAGCACGGTAATAATGTTTCTTGTATGGCACACCAAGAACCGTCGTCTCTTCTATTGCATGATACCGTTCTATGCATTCCTCTGCATGGCAACGGTTTACATACAGGCACATTATGCCGTAGATGCTTTGGCGGGATTCGTTTCTGGCGCAGCCTTCTATTTCCTCTTCATGTTACTTTCACGTGGAATGGTGGGGAAAACGAGGCGATAACTCATCTAAAAGTAAAAAGAACAGATACATAAGAAGATTATTAAGGAAAAACAACTTGCGTTTCAGTAAAAATTCATACATTTGCAAATGTGTTCCGCGGATAAGTGAAACGGGCACTACTTAACCCTAAAAATATTAACGAAAATCATATCATTATGGCTTACACACGTATGACAGCGGCGGAGGCAGCCGCACTAATCAAGAATGGTGACAATATCGGACTTAGCGGATTTACTCCAGCTGGTTCGGCAAAGGCAACAACACGCGAACTTGCAAAAAAAGCTGAGGCTGAACATGCAGCAGGAAGAGAGTTCCAGATAAGTCTCTTTACAGGAGCTTCTACAGGACAGAGTACCGACGGAGTGCTCACCGAGGCTCATGCCATAAAATACCGTGCCCCTTATACTACAAACCCATCATTCCGCAAAAGCGTGAACATGGGAGAGATAGCATACAACGACATACACCTCAGCCATATGGCACAGGAGCTGCGCTATGGCTTCTATGGCGACATCGACTGGGCTATCCTTGAGGTCTGCGATATAGAGGAAGACGGCGACATCGTAAAGGCTTATCTTACGGCAGCAGGAGGTATCAGCCCAACAGTGGCACGCTTGGCAAAGCACGTGATACTGGAGCTTAACGCCTTCCATAGTAAAGACGCAAAACTCCTGCATGACGTTTATGAACCGCTCGACCCGCCAATGCGCCAGCCTATTCCTATTGTTAACGTTGGCGACCGTATAGGAAAGCCTTATGTTGTGATTGATAAGAAGAAGCTTGTGGGCGTCGTAGAGTGCGACATTCCCGATGAGGCTCGTGCATTCAAGGACAGCGACCCTATAACAGATCAGATTGGTCACAACGTGGCAGCATTCCTTGTAAACGACATGAAGCGCGGCATAATCCCATCTACATTCCTTCCTTTGCAGAGCGGTGTGGGAAGTACTGCAAACGCTATCCTCGGTGCACTGGGCAAGGACAAAGCTGTGCCAGACTTCAATGTATATACAGAGGTTATGCAGGACAGCGTCGTTGAGATGATGCTCGAAGGAAGAGTGAAAGACGCTTCGGCTTGCTCTCTGACTGTTTCCAACGAGTGTCTGAAGCAGGTTTACGACAATATCAACTACTTCAAGGATCATGTGACATTGCGTCAGAGCGAGATTTCAAACTCTCCGGAGGTTATCCGTCGACTCGGCGTAATAGCTATTAACACAGCTATCGAGGTGGACATCTACGGAAACGCAAACTCTACGCACATCAGCGGAACGAAGATGATGAACGGTATCGGTGGTAGCGGTGACTTCGAGCGCAACGCATACATCAGTATCTTCACATGTCCTTCTACAGCAAAGGGCGGCTTGATAAGCAGCATCGTGCCGATGGTGAGCCATCAGGACCACTCGGAGCACGACGTGAACGTAATCGTGACAGAGCAGGGCGTGGCAGACTTGAGAGGAAAGAGTCCTATCGAGCGCGCTCATCTTATTATCGAGAACTGTGCTCATCCTGACTACAAGCCTATCCTCCGTGCTTATCTCGAACAGGCTAAGATGGGACAGACACGCCACAACCTCGGCAAGGCATTCGCTATGCATATAGCATTGGCTGAGAAGGGCGATATGAGACTGACAGAAATGTAATTCATACAGATGAAAAGAATAATATCCATTATGGCGGCATTCCTTTTAGGATTGCCGCTTTATTTAAATGCAGAAACGCTGATGCAGTCAGCGACAGTTCCTGATGTCAAGAGCAAGAGCTTCAAAAACATGACTCTTATCCACCCTTGGCATGGTAAAAGAGTGGCTTATTTCGGCGACTCCATAACAGATCCGAAGAACAAGGCAGCGGACAATAAATACTGGAGTCTTCTACAGCAGTGGCTCGGTATTACGCCGTACGTATATGCCGTGAGCGGTAGACAGTGGAACGACATCCCACGTCAGGCAGAACAACTGAAGAAGGAGCACGGTAACGACTTCGATGCCATACTTATCTTTATAGGCACCAACGATTTCAATGCCGGAGTGCCGGTAGGGGAGTGGTTTACGGAGAATGAAGAGGACGTGATGGCTGGCATACACGAACAGAAACATCTTGTAAAACGTATGCGCCAAAATCTTTGCATGACCGATACGACATACAGGGGAAGGATTAACATCGCCTTGGATAAAGTGAAGCGCATGTACCCGACAAAGCAGATTGTGCTCATAACCCCTATCCATCGTGCCGGCTTCTACCTCAGCGATACCAACTGGCAGCCCACGGAGGAGTATCGCAACAAGTGTGGCGAATATGTAAGCCGCTATGTAGAGTCGGTGAAGGAAGCGGGTAACATCTGGAGTGTGCCCGTAATCGACATGAATGCCCTCTCCGGACTATATCCGCTGATGGACGAGCATGCGCAGTTCTTCAACAAGAAAGATGTAGACCGTCTGCATCCGAATAATGAGGGGCATCGTCGCATGGCACTCACTTTAGTATATCAGCTGATGTGCTTGCCTGTATTTTAGCCTGTATTCCAGGCATTTCCAGATATAAATAAAAATCTTAATTCCACACATGCTGTTTGTGGAATTAAGATTTTTTTGTGACTATAAAAGTACTAACGAATCTTTATATATTCACACGGAGTTATTAACTGTTAAGCAGACGTTCTATCTCGTCTGTTGAAAGTTTTGTTATATCAGCTATCTGCTCTTTAGGCATACCACTATTGAACATACCTTTTACCATCGAAAGTATTTGTTCTTTCTGTGCTGCTATCGTTTCGTCTTGCTTGGAGATAGTTTCATCTTGCTTGGAGATAGTTTCGTCTTGCATCGCTATCTTCTTGTCTCTCTGTAATATTGCCGTATCGCGATTCTCTATTGCAGAGAAGAATTCATCCTCAACGTTCATGTCTTGACGCAGCTTTGAATCTGAGGCTGCCGTGATGAGACGGTGCAGGATGTGCATCATCTCCATGTCACCGTTGAACTTGTCTTCATCTACGCTCAACACCTGGTGGTTACCGACTTCTCTCTGACTCTGGTCAAATACGCTTAACACCTCATCAAGACGGTTGTTTACATGTCCTCTCAAGCGCGGTATCTGAACGATAATGCTGTCATGGGTAAGACTGTCAACAAACGGGTCCGGGATACCCTTTGTCACATGGTTGCCGTCATAGTCAAGAGCCTTGTGCTTTACGTACAGAACCGGTTCTTCTATGTCGCCCACCTTGTGGCCGAGCAGATACACGGCAATCATCGGTATACCGTAACCGTCGTTTTCGCAGTCTTTCAGAATGTTTTCTGGATTGGCATACTGTGCACCGAGGTATTGGCGGAAGCGCAGAGTTTCCGTCTCCAGCCATGTCTTCTGCAGCTCTATAAGCACAAGTTTTGTAGAGCCGTCGTCCTCCTTAATCCGTGCTCCGAAGTCTATGCGGAACATGGAAATCTTGTCCCTGTTTCCGTTAGTATATTCGTTACGGCGCATATCTACTTCAACCACTTCCTTTTTCAAGAGAGCAGAAATCAGCGTTTTCGCTATGCGTTCGTCCTCCATGAGATATTTGAACACGGAGTCGTATATCGGGTTTGCAATGTTTACCATCATAAGGCATCACGTTTTTATTGTTGTTCCTGCAAATATATGAAAAAAGAGCGAATATTCCTAATGTTAGCTATTGCTTTTACAAAAAGTTCATCTTTCTTCTTCGGGAGGGAAAGATTATAAATATTTTTTTAATACCAAGAATGTGCATGTGACTTGTAAACATACCATTGTATCTTGTTGACAAGCAGGAAATGTTTCTTGATACTAACTGATGTTTTAATTATTGAACAATAGATTGTATTTACACAGATACTTTTATTTTGTGGCTACCGGACGAATATACATTCCCGAATATGGAACGCTAACATATTCATTGTATTTTCCCATTACTTCCGAGTTCAAACTTATACAGTACACTCCACCTACAGTTCCTCCTGTAGCACGCCTGTCTTTTTTATTTGTGCTTGACCAGTATTCTGCCACATACCATCCATTTCCGTTAACGTATGCAAAAGGAAAGAATATTGATTTCCCATTAGGACCTGTTACTGTATATCCGCTTGAAGAGCATGTCCAAACACACTTATTCAGCAATTCTTTCATTTCTTTCATTGTCGGCATACGGAATCTCTTTCCCCATTTTACGGTGGCTGCGTCATCTTCCGGCTGTAATGTCAAGTCATCATCGCTATTTTCAGTATCATACTTTCTGCGGAACTTGTCCCAGTCGTATGTGTCGTTGTCAAATCTTTCCTTTGTCGCTGTTTCTCCCCAAGCATAAAGCTCACCCTGTGCATAAGGAGAATTAGCTCCTAAATTACGGTCAGCCCAAAGCAAGCCACTGGGCAAGCCAAGGTCAACGAGCATACATTTTCCATCAGCTACAACAGTGCCGCTATTACTGCCAGAGCTTCCGTTTCCACCATTATCATCACCATCGTCATCACCACCACAGGCTGCGAGAGCACACAGGCATAAAAGGAAAGTCGGAATATACTTCAATAATCGTTCAATCTCTGTAACTATTTGTTTTATTTCCATTTTACGTATTTTTATATTATATATTATCCAATTATTCTCAACATTCTTAATAACCGTTTTATGCCTCGCGCTGCTTGGTTCCCATGCGTGCTTCCACAACGTTGATTACGTAATCGCCGAGCTTCTCACATTCGTTAACGATGTCCATATACGTTGTGCCGATGGCATAGGTGTATTCGTGGTTGTTCACATCGTTGATGTTCTGGCTCTTGAGCTGGCTACGGTAGTTGTTTATTTCGTTCTCTATGTTAAATGAACGGTTCACGTCGAGGTCGTTTCTTCTGCTTGACAGCATCACGTTCATCTGGGTCAAGCTGTCGTCGGTAAGCTCAAACATCTGGTGAAGATGCTCATATTGCATTTCTGTGAAGTCCTCCTTGCCGCGAATCTTTCTGCTCAGTGAACGGGCAATGTTGTAACAGCTGTCTCCAATACTCTCAATCTCGGAAATCTCACGCAGCATGGCACGTATCTTTGCCTTTGTCTCATCACTGAGATGGGCATCACTTACCTTATCAAGATATTTCGCAATCTCTATCTCCATGTTGTCGGATATTCCCTCGTATTTCTCGATACGTGTGAAGAGCTTGTTGAACTCATTGTCATTCTTCACGCCAAGCAGCTCCCTGACCATAGTGAACATACGGTGAATGCGCTCTGCAAACGACTGTATCTCCTTGCGTGCCTCCAGCACAGAAAGCTCAGGTGTAGCCATAAGGGTACTGCCGCCGATGTAGCGCAGACGGAAGTCATCCTCGTCCTTGCTCATATTTGGCTTGATAACAGCACATACGAACTTCTGCATCTGCGGTATGAACCATATAAGAACAGCCGTGTTGCATACGTTGAATGTTGTGTGGAAAGCTGCAAGCACTACAGACAGGCGACCGGCGTTGATGTGGTCGGCATTAGGGTCTACACCCACAAAGCCACAAACCATGTTGATGAACGGATAGAAGCAACACAACACCCATATAACGCCGAACACGTTGAACGACAAGTGGGCAAGGGCAGCTCTGCGAGCTTGTGTGTTTGCTCCCATGGCGGCAATGTTTGAAGTGATTGTAGTACCGATGTTCTCTCCTAACACAAGTGCGATACCCATATATATAGGTAGCACGCCGGAGGAGCACAGTACCATCGTTATTGCCATCAGGGCAGCGGACGACTGCATACAGAAGGTCAGTATCGTACCGATGCCGAGGAATGCAAATATAGTGAGGTAACTGTCTTTATCAAATGAAGAGAAAAAATCTATAACCGATTGGTTATGGCTGAGGTCCATTTCCTTGCCTGTGGCTCCGAGGGTGGAAATGGCAAAAAACATAAATGCTACACCAAAGAGGAAATCACCGACGTAGCGGTGCTTCTTTCTGTATATCAGCAGAAGGGCAATGAAGAAAACCGGGAATACGATGTTCGCCATGTTGAAAGAGAAACCAAGCGTCATGATCCATGCCGTGAACGTGGTTCCAATGTTGGCTCCCATTATAACCGATATTGCCTGTGCCAGGGTAAGCAATCCGGCATTTACGAACGACACCGTCATGACGGTGGTCGCTGTTGACGACTGCACTGAGGCGGTTACGAACATACCGGTAAGTAATCCGGTGAAGCGGTTCTTGGTCATTGTACCTAAAATGTGGCGCAGCTGCGAACCAGCCATCTTCTGTAGTGCCTCACTCATTGCTTTCATTCCGTAAATGAGCAAGGCTAATGATCCAATGATCTTAAAAAAAATCCAAATCGACATATTTTAAAGTTATTTATGATGCTATTGTGCAAGAATGTCGTAGAAAGGGAGTAACTTTACATCGTAAACCCTTAAAGATGTAAGACTTATGAAACAAGTAATACAAATCCGTTGCAAAAATAATAAAAAAGTCATAAATACAGCAATCGGAAGCTCACTTTCTGATATTTTTTTGATGTCAGGGCTGGATATGAAATACGGTCCGGTGAGTGCGAAAGTGAATAATAAAGTGGAAGGACTCAACTACAGGGTGTACCACAACAAGGATATCGAGTTTCTTGACCTTACTTCGCCATCAGGACAAAGAACATATACGCGTACCTTATTTATGGTGTTGTGTAAGGCTGTCAAAGACTTGTACCCGGAGGGACACGTAGACATCGACATACCGGTATCGAACGGCTACTACTGCGATATGAAGATAAACGTGGAGATAACTCTTGAAGTGGCTGACAGGATACGCCACCGGATGCAGGAAATAATAGATGCAAAGATGCCGATACGCCGCTTCGAATGTGCTACGGAAGAGGCGATAGACATATTCACCGAGCTTGGCACCATGTCTAAGGTGAAGCTTTTGAAGAGTACCGGCTCCCTGTATACCACCTATTATGATATAGACGGATACAAGGACTATTATTATGGCTCTTTGCTGACAAATACTTCGCAACTCACACTCTTCGGCTTGGAGAAATACTATGACGGTTTGCTTCTGCGTATTCCTTCACTTAAAGATCCTTCAAAGTTGGGAGATTTAATTCATCAGGACAAGATGTTTGAAATATTCCGTGAGCATCACCATTGGCAGGATTTGCTCGGACTCCGTACTATAGGAGACCTTAATGGAGCTGTGTCGAAAGGAAAGGCAAGCGATCTTATCAATCTGTCGGAGGCTCTTCAGGAAAAGAAGATATCTAAGATTGCCGATGAGATAGCGTCAAGGAAGAATGTGAAGATGGTGCTTATTGCAGGTCCGTCGTCAAGCGGCAAGACCACTTCCTGCAAGCGCTTGTCAATACAGTTGCTTACAAATGGTATAAAGCCGGTACCGGTTTCTCTTGATGATTATTTCATTGACAGAGAGAAAACGCCGAAGGATGATAAGGGAGAATATGACTATGAGAGCCTTTATGCTCTGAACATACCTTTGCTTAACCAGCAGCTGAATGACCTCTTTGCCGGAAAAGAAGTGGAGCTGCCTAAGTATAACTTCCAAACGGGTAAGAGCGAGAAGAGCGGCAAGAAACTTAAGATGGGTGAGAATGATGTTCTTGTGGTTGAGGGAATACATGCCTTGAACCCTGAACTGACTTCGCAGATACCTGACGAACAGATATTCCGTGTATACGCTTCGGCTTTCACTACGATATTGCTCGATAGCCATAACTATGTGCCTACTACTGACAACCGGCTGCTGAGAAGAATTATCCGTGATTACAAATACCGTGGTGTCAGTGCTCAGGAAACGATACGTCGTTGGCCTTCGGTGCGTGCCGGTGAGAACAAGTGGATATTCCCTTATCAGGAGAATGCTGATGCGATGTTCAATACTGCCATGCTTTTTGAACTTGCCGTTATAAAGTCGCAGGCGGAACCGCTGCTTGAAACGGTACCTGAGAACTGTGAAGAATACAGTGAGGCATATCGCTTGTTGAAGTTTCTGAAATATATAAAACCGATACCAAACCGTCAGGTGCCACCGACATCATTGTTGAGAGAGTTTCTTGGTGGCAGTTCTTTCAAGTATTAACAATTACTCCGACAGACTGCAGAAGGGAAGAAAATATAAAGAAGTAAAATAAAATACAGATAACGAAACATCCCTCACGATAGGCTGAGATGCCTGCCGTGAGGGATGTTTCGTTATTTACAGGTTGATAAATCCGTGTTCTGCTATTTCACTTCCGAGGTGATAGGATTGCGTAAGCCTTTCATATTGGTGAGGAACGCCTTTGCACTGCCGAACTTGAGGAACATGTCAAGGCGTATTGGAACATGGTTATGGTCGTCAGTAACATAGAATCTGACAATCTCTTTCCATTTCTTGCCTTCATATTCCATATATGACAGTTCGGCACAGCGGTATTTCTTACCGTTGTCTGCCTTTATCTTTGTTGTGCCGTTAAAGCGCAGGCGTGCCGGGGCTTGTCCCTTTCCGTCTGCTATCGGGAAGTCTACGACATGTCCCTTCTTCCAGTTTGCAGAACTGAAGGAACGTGCTCTCATGAAGATGTTCATCATGTCGAACACGCAACTGTTGGGTGTTATGGTCTTCCATGCATGTGTTCCGTCGTTGTGCTGACGATGGCAGCGCACATTCACTTTGCCGTTCGGATATGTATAGAACAATTCGTCAACAGTATATCGCTTGCCTTCTCTTGCGCCTTTGCGGAAATACAGAGGCTCCATGGCTGTGGATGAATAGCACAGCAGAGTGTCGCGGAGTACGAACATGTTGTCTACTTTTTTGTTTCCTCGTGTGGTAAGGCTTGAGCGGTATGCCTTATGTCCTTTATAGGTACTTTCTACGGTAGACATACTTGCCGTTCCTGCTTTCACCCATACAAACTTCCAGTTGTAGTAAAGGTTATACGACAGGAATTCTCCAGACTTGAACGCTGTGTTTCTGAAGGAACACTGTGCTGTAGCCGTCATGGCTATCATTAGCAGCAGTATAGCTGTTGAAATTTTTCTTGTTTTCATAATGTCAGCCTGTTATATTTAATATTGTTGTGGAATGTATTGTATGCCTTTCTTTTTGGCTCTCTCTGCATTTCTGTATTTTATCTTCTTGTCCTGTTCGGGCTTCTGCTTCGTAATGGCGTATGGCTTCTGATGGGCTGCATCATGTTTCATTGGGTTCCAAGACAGCGTGATGTCCCATTTCGCCTTGCACTCTATGGATTCCGGATAATAATAGGTGTCTTCCGCCTGCATGCCGGCGGCATAGTCGCCGGTGTCCCAAATTCCGTTCTTGTTGCGGTCTACGAACATCCTCATGTAATAGGTTCCCGGATTGACATAAAAGAATTCGGCGGTGCCGTTGCTTGTAGACACCTCTTTTACGAGCTTGTCCGACGAGTCAAGAATCTGCACCACAATGGTTGTGTCCTGCATTCCGTCTACGGTCATCAGCAATGTGCCGTAGTCATCCTCGGTGCGCACCTTGAAGCCTTGTTTGTATGAAGGACTTACAGCACCATATATATCGGTAAAGGCTGTGGAGTCAATCTCCAGGCTGTATTCTATTCCTGGTCTCCACTCTCCAAGCAGTTCGTATGTCCTTGGTGCATGTTTCCTTTCCCTGAATATAAACTTCGACTTGTACCACAACGTGTCGTGTTTTGCATACAGATGAATCATTGAGGTGTCAATCCGTGCAATAGGGGTTGGCATGACGATGGAAATGTTCTGGTCCGGGTCTGGCTGTGACTTTATATTATACTGTGGCTCAAGAGCTTCCACAGGCATTTCCGTCAGATATTCCCTGCCGCGCTTCTTTGCTTTCTCCTGTTTCTTCTTCCATTCCTCGTATTCGCGGGCTTTGTCCTTCATACGCTTCTCATAGGAAACTTTTGCAAGAACGTCTATCGTATCGGTGTTGCTTACGAGGTTTCCGATGGTGTCGGTAGCCATATAAGACAGCTGTACGCTTAGTGTGTCTTGGTTTACGAGGGCTGTGTCGCGAAGCCAATATGTTATAGTGTCTTTGTTGATAGATGACTCCACGATGAAGGCGTCGTCGCTGTTGAAGTTGAGCCCCTTAATCTTTGGTAGTTCCTTGTCGCCGCCACTAAAGAAGAAAGTGATTTTCCGAGCATCGGTGCGCTCCGTCTTCAGGAAATACCTGTCGGTCTGTTTCTCCGTAAATGCTTTCAGAACGATGTCGTCAGGAATGAATCTCGTATATCCGATGGTGCGTATAGAGTCGATGTGGAGAGAGTCTCTCCATATCGTGTCTTGTCTCGTTGCATCCGTAAAGTGAGGTTCTATGATATCGTTGTTGAATGCAATCATCTCACTTTTCTGGTTGAAGAAGTAGTTGCCGTCAGCATCCTGCAGTGCTGCCACACGGTATTTGCCCGGTGCAATGCCTCGTATGATGAACTTTCCTCTGCTGTCGGTACGTGATACTCTCAGCAATGGTTTTGACAGGAAAGGGTCAATGATATTGCCGCTTGCGTCCTTCTTTTGCAGTTTCCATTGGTTGTCGGTTATGGTAAAGTCATCGTCAATGGCATATAGTCCCACCAGGATTCCCTTTATAGGTTCAAGATTCTCGGCATTCACCACATTGCCCGAAACCTCAAGGGTGTCGATATGGTCGCTTGTGGAGAAGCTATAGGTATAGTTGCCGAGCGGATTTCCTTCGTTGTTGTCGGATATGGCATCAGAAAAGTCTACAGTATATGTAGTGTTCTCTTTCAGGGAATCTTTCAGTTCAACGATAATCTTCTTTCCTGCTCCTTTTATTTCAGGTGTTTCAATCTGCGGTGGCGATACTACAACCTTTTCGGTAGGGTTGTCCACCTGTATGAACTCATCAAAGTATATTGCAATCTTCTTTGATTTCACGTTTACTCCCTTGTCGGCAGGTGTGCATCCTATGATGCGTGGTGGTGTCTCGTCATACCATCCTCCGTCGGGCTGTCCCATCTTTGCGCAGGAAGCAAGAAGAAATGTAAGGATGAAGAGCACACAAATCCCCCATATCCCTCCAGGTGGAAGGATGTGGCGGATGGTATTGTTTATGGATTCTCTTGTTTTTCTATATGCCATATATATTTGTTCTTACTAATTCATCTTCAGCATTTCGTCGATATTCTTGCGGCTGTTGCTGAGTCTTGGCACCTTATGCTGTCCGCCAAGTTTGCCTTTAGACTTCAGCCAGTCGTTGAAAAGATTGGTGCGGGCCTTCACAATCTCCAGATGCTGAAGCGTGATATTCTTGTAGCGCTTGGCTTCGTAGTCGCTGTTTATCTCTTGCAGCTTGTTGTCGAGAAGCGTTGCGAACTTGTCAAGGTCAGCCGGTTCTTTTGAGAATTCAATGAGCCACTGGTGGCGGCATTTGGCGTTGTCGTCCATGAATACCGGTGCAGCCGTATATTCCAGCACCTCTGCTCCCGTCTGCTCACAGGCATATGCAAGACCCTTCTCTGCGTTGTCTACGATGAGTTCTTCACCGAAGGCATTGATGAAATGCTTTGTTCTTCCTGTGATGACAAACTTGTAAGGGTTCGTTGAGGTGAAGCTTACGGTATCTCCTATTATATATCTCCACAGTCCGCAAGAGGTAGAGATGACCATTGCATAGTTCTTTCCCGTTTCCACAGCCCATAGCGGTACGATAGTAGGATTCTCTTTATCAAACTCGTCCATAGGTATGAACTCATAGAACACGCCGTAGTCAATCATCAGGAGCATCGACTTGTCCGTCGGGTCGTCCTGTATACCGAAGAATCCCTCACTGGCATTATATGTTTCCATATAGTGCATGTTTGGCGATGTTATGAGTTGTTCATACTGTTTGCGGTATGGTGTGAAAGCCACGCCGCCATGGAAGAACACCTCCAGGTTAGGCCACACTTCCTCAAGGTGCTTCTTGCCCGTCAGTTCCATGACCCTTGTCAGCACGGAGAGCATCCACGACGGAACGCCGCTGATGTTCGTTACGTTCTTGTTGAGAGTCTCTCTTGCTATGCGGTCGCGCTTTATCTCAAAGTCAGACAGTAGGGCTGTCGCCTTCTTCGGCACTCTCACCAGGTTGGCAAGAGGGTTGATGTTTTCTATAAGAATGGCGCTAAGGTCACCGACGAGTGAGTCTGCCACGTCGTAGTTTGGCGAGTGGCTTCCGCCAAGGATAAGGCTTCTGCCGTCAAACAGGCGGCTTTTAGGATTATTGCGCAGATACAGCGCAACCACATCCTTGCCTCCGGCATAGTGGATATGTTGCAGTCCGTCGTGGCTTACTGGTATGAATTTGCTCTTGTCGTTGGTTGTTCCCGACGATTTTGCATACCATTTCACGCTGCCCTTCCATAGCACGTCGCGCTCTCCGTGGCGCATTCTGTCTATGTCTTCTTTCAGTTCCTCGTATGTGTTTACAGGTATGCTTTCAGCGAAGTCTTCATACGACTTCACGGCACAGAAGGCATGTTTGCGTCCGTATTCCGTATCTTTAGCTGTCTCCGTAAGGTATCTGAGGGCCTGAATCTGCAGTTCCTCAGCCCCGTTGTCGTATTTCTCAATATCCTTTTGTCGAGACACGAAAGCGTTTCTAACTATCTGTGTTAAGCTCATTTCTTTCTTTTTTTGTTCTTGATCTTATCTCTCGTCGCTTCTTATCAGTTGCAGAAGCTTCTCCACAGCCTCCTCTTCGGGAATGTTCTTCTCTACACATTCCTTGCGGCGGTAGAGTGAAATCTTTCCTCTTCCGGCTCCTACATATCCATAGTCGGCGTCAGCCATCTCTCCCGGACCGTTCACGATACATCCCATGATGCCGATTTTCAGTCCCTTCATGTCTTTTGTGGCTTCTTTGATGCGTGCTATTGTAGTGCGCAGGTCATAGAGAGTTCTTCCGCATCCCGGGCAACTGATGTATTCCGTCTTGGTTGTGCGCAGTCTTGCTGCCTGCAGTATGCCGAATGCCGTGGCGTCGATAACGTCGTCAGACAGCGTTCCGTTGTTCATGAGCCAGATGCCGTCGGTAAATCCGTCGAACATCAAAGCGCCCATGTCGGCGGCGGCTTCAAGCTGGAAATCACCTTTTTCCTCCTGGCTGTGGCTGTACATCTGGCAGAATACTACTGGGTTCTCGATGCCTTCGTTCATGAATTCATGCAGCAGTGCACGCTGTTCGCCCAACTTGTTCTGATGGTTGCTCATGCTTACCACCACCACTTCGGGATGTGCCTTCAGACAAGGTATGTATTCTTCGCTTGCCGCCCCGTATGGGAGGACGAGGAATTTCAGGTCGGCTTTCACTCCGCTGATGAACGGTATGGCATTATATGGGAATATCGGATGGATATTCGCCTTGTCGCCTTCAAGCCTTGCGTATTTGTCAAAGTCAACGATGTATTTCTGTTCCGGCAATACCTCTGCCGGCATCTCTGTTCCTACATAAAGGAAGTCTGGCTGTAGCTTGGAAGCCCCAGCTGCCTCCTTCTGCTGTGGCTGTCCGTTTCCGTTTGCCCCGACAGCTATCCTGCTGCTGATTACTACGGGCAGGTTGTCTCCACCTATGCTGCCAACGGCTTTCGTCTTTCTGCGTTCCGGCGAAGCCCAGTTGAAGCCTTCAAAGCTGTTGCCCGGTATAGGCATGTGGGCGTTGCGCCTGGTGATGTAGTCCACGAGATGTCTTGCCACGGGTATTTCCGCCTCCGGCTCTTCGCTGAGCGAAACACGTATAGTGTCTCCGATGCCGTCGCAGAGCAAAGCTCCGATGCCTACGGCACTCTTTATTCTTCCGTCTTCTCCCTCTCCGGCTTCGGTCACTCCGAGGTGGAGCGGATAGTCCATCTCCTCCTTGTTCATGGCTTCGACGAGCAGTCTTACCGACTGTACCATCACCACCGTGTTGCTTGCCTTGATGGAAATTACCACGTTGCCGAACTTCTCTCTCTTGCAGATGCGCAGGAACTCCATGCAGCTTTCCACGATACCTGCCGGCGTATCGCCATAGCGCGACATTATTCTGTCGGACAGGGAACCATGGTTCACTCCTATTCTTACGGCAGTATGGTTCTCCTTGCAGATGTTTAGAAAGGGAACGAACTGCTTTTCGATTTTCTTCAGTTCCTCGGCATATTCCTCGTCGGTATATTCCAGTTTCTTGAATGTGCGTGCCGGGTCAACATAGTTGCCGGGATTTATCCTAACCTTCTCGGCATACAGGGCTGCCACATCAGCCACGTGTGGATTGAAATGTACGTCAGCCACGAGCGGCGTCATATATCCGTCTTCACGCAGTCTGGCGTTTATGTTCCTCAGGTTCTCAGCTTCGCGCACTCCCTGTGTGGTGAGTCTTACGTATTCACCCCCAGCCTTGATGATGCGTTCCGCCTGTTCCACGCAGGCTTCTGTGTCGGTAGTCGGCGTGGTTGTCATGGATTGAACCCTTATTGGATTATCGCCTCCCAACGGTGTTCCGCCCACTTGCACTTCGTGTGTCTGTCGGCGTGAGTAGTTGAAAAAGGCCGAGAAACCATTTTCCATAATCTGTCCTTTAGTTAGTCTTGAAATTATATTTTACTTCAGCCAGGTCTTTGTTGGCTTTCTCAATCTTGTTTTTCAGTCCGGCTTTGTATACCTTCATCTTCTCTGCAAGCTTGTCGTCGGCGAGTGCCATAATCTCCACGGCAAGGATGGCTGCGTTCATGGCTCCGTTTATTCCGACAGTTGCTACAGGTATGCCCGGCGGCATCTGTATGATGCTGAGCATGGCGTCCATGCCGTCGAGGGCGTTGCCTTTGATAGGCACTCCTATTACGGGCAGTGTCGTTGAGGCTGCTATTACTCCCGGCAGTGCTGCTGCCATTCCCGCTCCGGCTATGATTACTTTGAGTCCTCTTCCTGCGGCTTCCTTTGCGAAAGTCTCCACGGCATCCGGTGTGCGGTGTGCAGACAGGGCGTTGACCTCAAACGGAACTTCCATCTCGTCAAGGAACTTCATTGCTTTCTCCATTACGGGCAGGTCGCTTGTGCTGCCCATTATGATGCTTACTAATGGTTTCATATCTTGTTGTTTTTATTGATTTTATCTTGTTGTCTTTTGTATTCTTTGCCTTATACCATCATCACGGTGACGGCTCCGGTTATTACTCCCACGAGGAATCCGATGTTTATCTGCCTCAGGGTGTGCTGGCGTAGAATCATTCTTGCGCTGCCCACGAGTCCCGAGAACATGAATATCACGCAGAGCCACCATACGGGGTTGAACATGAATATTGCGGCGAATGACACCAGCGAACCTGCCATTGCGCCGATGGCTGCCATATGGACGGATATTTTCCACCACATGTTTATTATGGCGCAGACCACTTGTGTGGCGAGGGCTGCCACGACGATGCTTCCCATCAGATGCGGCATGTGTAGCAGCATCATCAGATAGTAGCACAGGAAATAGCACAGTATGGATACCACGTATGGTATGATTCTCCTTTCCCTTGCTCCGAGCTCAAAGGGTGTCCAGCCGTGGTAGTGGTGGTAGAACCTGATGAGTTTCGTGGGCAGGAATATGGTGAAGATGTACACCATAAGTAGCACGAACACTTTGTAGGTGAACGGCAGCAGGTTCAGGTAGCTGAATATGAACAGTGCCGTGAGTCCGATAATAGGCAGATAAAACGGTGACGACAGCATGCTCACCGCCTTTGCCAGCATCATGATGTTCCTGATTTTCATTTCTTTCTAAGTCGTGCCACTGGTATTCCCAGTTGTTCCCTGTATTTTGCTATTGTGCGCCTTGCTATCGGATAGCCCTTCTGTTGCATGTGTTTTGTCAGGGCATCGTCGCTGAGCGGCTTCTTTTTGTCTTCGTTCTCTATCAGCTCTTTCAGTGCGAGCTTAATCTTCCTTGTAGACAGCTCTTCGCCGTCTTCGGTCTTTATTCCGTCGCTGAAGAAGTGTCGCAGCTTGAAGGTTCCCCATCGGGTCTGTGCGTATTTCATGTTGCTGACCCTTGAGATGGTGGATTTGTCAAGCCCTGTGCGGTCTGATATGTCCTTCAGAATCATAGGCTTTATGTCGCTCTCGTCACCGTCCTGGAAGAATTTCTTCTGTATGTCGATGATGGCTTTCATCGTGACGTAGAGCGTGTGTTGCCTTTGTTTTACGGCATCTATGAATCCTTGTGCGCGGTCCACCTTCTCCTTGGCATATAGCAGAGCCTCCTTGTCGCGTTTTGTCATTGACGCTTTGTTCTCCTTGTAGCCCTTTATCAGTTCGCTGAACGAGGGTGAGATGTATAGGTTCGGTATGTGGCCGTTGTTGATGTAGAAGGTTACGGTGCCGTCGTCTGCAGTGTCCACGATGAAGTCCGGCGTTATCTGCTGCATGTTTCTTCCCTCCGTCTCTCCGAGAGATGCTCCCGGCTTGGGGTTCAGTCTCAGGAGTTCGGCATGTATGTTGTCGGCTGTGGAGGGTGAGAGTGCCATCTGCTTTGCTATCTTGTCCCAGTGCTTGTTCATGAATTCGTCGAAGTGCTTGTCTATCACTTCGTGCATGAGGTCGCGTGTCTTCGAAGGCGCTTTCCTGTCAATCTGCAGCAGCAGGCATTCTTTCAGGTTTTCCGCCCCTATGCCTGCGGGGTCGAAGCTTTGCAGTATGCCGATGAGTCGCTTTATGTCTTCTTCCGTGCAGTCTACGTTGTGGTATATTGCGAGTTCGTCGCATATGCTGTCGGCGGTCTTGCGCAGCAGTCCGTCGTTGTCGAGCGAACCGATGATATATTCCATTATCTGCTGTTCCTTTTCCGTCAGGTCTACATCCACCATCTGCTCTTTCAGCTTGTCGTAGAATGATGTCTGCTCGCCGTATACTATTTCTTCGTAGTCGGCATTGTCGGTCGGGTTATATGCCGACGATGCGTTTGTCTCGGGCATGCGGTCGTCCATTCCGATGTTCGACAGGGCGTCGTCGAGTGCCGACTCGCGCTCTTCCTTTTCCGTTTCGGCATTGAAAGCCTCTTCCGCTCGGTCTGTCTCGTCGGCGGAATCTTTGCCGGAGCTGCTTTCCGTGCTGTCCTGGAAGTCGCCTTGTTCAGACTGCTGCTCGTCGAAGACGGCATCTTCGGGGGCAGAACTTTCCATTGCGGGGTTGTCGTCGATCTCCGCCTGCACGCTCTGCTCCAGTTCCGTAAGTGGCATTTCCAGCATCTTCACAGCAAGCATCTGTTGCTGTGTCAGTCGCTGTACCTGTACGGCTTTCTGTTCCTGACTTTGAATAAGCTTCTGTGACATAACGGTGCAAAATTATAAAATTTTATTGTTATATGGATTATGCTTCCGATAAATTATGTGTAAAACCTATAACAAATATGTGAATAAGCGTTTGGAAAATGTTTGAAGTATGCCCCAAAAATTAAAATATAAGCTTTGTTTTATCAAATAAAGGTTTTGTGTAATTAAATAAAGTCTTTATTTTAATAAACAAAGCTTATGTTTCAGTTTTGTCTTTATGGTTCCGTATGTTTTTTATATATGAGGGTAAGTCCGTCTCGCAGTGGCAGCATTACTTTCTCCACCCTTTCATCGTGGGCAACGAAGTCGTTGAACTCCTCTATGCCGTGGGTCTGCTTGTCCTTGTCGTAGGCATGGTCTACCACATGGCCGTCCCACAGGGTGTTGTCGGCAAGGATGAAGCCTCCGGGGCGCAGTATGGAGAGCACGGTTTCGTATGACTCCATGTATGTGCGCTTGTCGCCGTCGATGAATGCCATGTCGAATTGTATGCCGAGTTTCGGCGCTTCCTTTATCGCGTCGCCTATGATGAACTCTATCTTGTCGGCTACGGGCGAGTTCTCTATCCACGGGCGGGTGAAGAATTCCTGCTCGTCGTTGATTTCAAAGGTGTATACTTTTCCTCCTTCCTGAAGTCCTTCGGCAAGGCATATTGCGCTGTATCCGCTGAAGGTGCCTATCTCCAGAATGTTCTTTGGCTGCACCATTCTCACGAGCATCTTCAGCACTCTGCCCTGCAGGTGTCCGCTTGCCATCCTGCCGTGCAGGAGATGGATGTTGGTGGCACGGTAGAGGCGGTACAGATAGTCGCCTTCGGGGTCGCTGTGGTCAAGGATGTATTTGTCTATCAGTTCGTTCATCTCAGTATCAGTCTTTCTGGCTTGTTATTGCTTCAACGGCAAGTGTGTAGGAGTTAAGTCCGAAGCCGCAGATTACTCCCTTGCAGGCTGCGGAGATGAAAGAGTGGTGGCGGAACTCTTCACGCTGGTGCACGTTGGAGATATGTACCTCTATCACGGGTGACTTGATGGCGCGTATGCAGTCATGGAGAGCCACGCTCGTATGGGTGTAAGCCCCTGCGTTGAGCACGATGCCGTCGTAGGAGAAGCCCACTTCCTGCATCTTGTCTATCAGCTCACCCTCGATGTTGCTCTGGTAATAGTCTATCTCCGCATCGGGAAACTGTGCCCTCAGCTTGGGCAGGAAACTGTCGAAAGAGTCGCTTCCGTATATCCCCGGCTCGCGCACTCCGAGGAGATTCAGGTTGGGTCCGTTGATTATTTGTATCTTCATGTTCGCTGTTTTGTTCTGTTTTTTATAACTTTGCCGTACCATTCGCTGATGGTGGCATTAATATAATATGTGGCAAAATTACAAAAATATGGGCAAATCGCAAACTAATGACATGCAAACTGATAATAAAAGCGTAAATAAAGTCAATGCGGACATAATCGGGAAATACCGCCGGTATATGAAACTGGAGAGGAATTATTCCGAAAACACCCTTGATGCGTATATGAGCGATTTGCAGAAACTGCTCGACTATGTGGGTTCGGAAGGGCTTCATGTTCTGGATGTGAAGCTCGACGACTTGAGGAACTTCGTTGCTGCCCTTGTGGATATAGGCATCAGCGCAAGGTCGCAGAGCAGGATTCTGAGCGGCGTGAGGACGTTCTATACGTTTCTTATCCTCGACGGATATATCGAAGACGACCCTACGGAGCTTCTCGAATGGCCCAAGATAGGGGAGCATCTGCCGGAAGTGCTCTCCGTGGAGGAAGTGGACAGGCTGGAACAGGCATGCGACCTGAGCAAGTGGGAAGGGCAGCGGAACAGGACGATAATAGAAGTGCTGTTCAGTTGCGGGCTCCGTGTGAGCGAACTGATAAACCTGCGTCTGTCCGACCTCTTCCTTAATGAAAAGTTCATCAGGGTTATGGGAAAGGGGAAGAAGGAACGCCTCGTGCCGATATCGGAGAGTGCGATAAAGGAGCTGCAGTATTGGTTTATGGACCGCAACCTGATGAAGATAAAGCCGGGCGAAGAGGATTTCGTCTTTCTGAACAGAAGGGGCGGACACCTTACGAGGATGATGATTTTCACCATCGTGCGCCGTCTTGCCGAGGCTGCGGGGATAGAGAAGACCATTAGTCCGCACACCCTGCGCCACTCCTTTGCCACGGCATTGCTGGAGGGTGGGGCAAACCTGCGTGCCATTCAGGATATGCTCGGCCATGAGAGGATAAGCACTACCCAGATATATACTCATATAGACATGCACACGCTGAGGGAGGAAATCCTGGAGCACCATCCGAGAAACCTGTTGAATGAATATTAAGCCCTAATGGCCGATTTGGGTAGAACGGATAGTTGCAAGCTGTATGCTTGGCGTAAAGAAAAAAGCTGATGTCGTTACAACATCAGCTTTTTAGCAAATTCCCAAATCACGATGCCTGCCGTGACGGATACGTTCAGCGAGTGTTTCGTGCCGAACTGCGGAATCTCAAGGCAGCGGTCGCTCATGTCGACAACCTCCTGATGGACTCCCTTCACCTCGTTGCCCATGATTACGGCAAATCCTTTGTGGGCTTCTTTGTCGGGAGAGTAGTCCTGAAGCATGGTGCTTCCCTCGCATTGTTCCACGGAGCATACCTCATATTCCATACGGTGCAGCTCGTCTACGGCATCGGCCGCCGTCTTGAAGTAGCGCCAGTCTACGCTGTCTTCCGCCCCAAGTGCCGTCTTGTGTATTTCCGGCATCGGCGGCTGTGCCGTTATTCCGCAGAGCCATACAGCTTCGATGCGGAAGGCATCGCCGCTGCGGAACACAGAGCCTACGTTGTGCAGCGAGCGCACATCATCGAGAACCACAATGAGAGGCATCTTGCGGCTCTCCTTGAAGTCCTCCACCGTCATGCGGTGCATCTCTATAGTCTTAAGTTTTCTCATTATAGTTTATAGCTCCTTTCGTCAAACCTCCCTCTTGCAGGTTCTCTCTTTCCTTTTCTCCTTATTCGTTCTTCATCTTATATGCCAGGGCATACATGCGTATCTGCTTCACCATTGCCAGCAGGCCGTTTGAACGGGTAGGAGAGAGGTGGTCTTTCAGTCCTATCCTGTCGATGAAATAGAGGTCGGCATCGAGAATCTCCTGTGGAGTATGACCGCTCAATACTCTGATGAGCAATGCTATGATGCCTTTTACTATCAGAGCGTCGCTCTCGGCGGTGAAAACAATCTTCCCGTCAACATAGTCTGCCTGCAGCCATACGCGGCTTTGGCATCCGTCAATGAGGTTGCTTTCGGTCTTGTATTTATCGTCAAGAGGTTCCTGTTCGTTGCCCAAATCTATGAGCAGCTGGTATTTGTCCATCCAGTCGGTGAAATCGGAAAACTCCTCAATCACTTCATCTTGTGCTTCGTTGATTGTCATATCGTATGTTGTTTTATCTGTTTCTTTAGTCCTTTATTACCTGTTCCAGCTTGAAGAGCTTGTCGCTCGGGCGCACCTTTGCCGGCACGGGCATGGACACACGCTGGCCCTTCAGAGCTTCGTCAACAGGGTTCAGGTCGTAGCGTATCTCGTCGGCAGTCATATAGATGACTCCGGTGGTAGGTCCGGTGATGAGCAGCTTGTCACCTTTCTTGAAGTCAGCAGCCTCAATGGCAAACTCCGCCACGCCAAGCTTTGAGAAATACTTGATGCCTTTGCCTACATAAACCTTCTTCTCCGTGGCGCAAGAACCATAGTTCTTGTTCCATTCGCCGAGTTTCTGTCCGAGATAGTATCCGTCCCAGAAGCCGCGGTTGAATACCGTGGCAAGTCTTTCGTCCCATTCGTCCTTCTTCTCTTCGGTAAACGTGCCGTCGATGACGCTCTGTATTGCCTCCTTATAGCACTTCACAACGGTATATACATACTCTGGTCCGCGTGCTCTTCCTTCAATCTTGAACACACGCACACCGCTCTTCATCATCTTGTCGATAAAGCGCACGGTCTTCAAGTCCTTAGGGCTCATCACGTATTTGTTGTCAATCTCCAGCTGGGTGCCGGTCTCGTTGTCCGTCACGGTATATGAACGGCGGCACAGCTGTATACATTCTCCGCGGTTGGCAGAGCGGTTGGCATTGTCGAGGCTGAGATAGCACTTGCCGCTGATAGCCATGCACAAGGCTCCGTGGCAGAACATCTCTATACGGATAGGCTCACCTGACGGACCGCAGATGTTCTGTTCTTCTGCAAGACGGTGAACTTCTGCTACCTGGTCCATGTTCAGTTCTCGTGCCAGCACTACTACATCGGCAAACTGGGCATAGAACTTCAGTGCCTCTACGTTGGATATGTTGAGCTGTGTTGAGAGATGAACCTCCTGTCCTATCTTGTTGCAATAGGTCATCACAGCCACATCGCTTGCTATTACGGCAGAGATGCCGGCTTCCTTGGCGGCATCCACAATCTCGTGCATCAGCGCTATGTCTTCGTTATAGATGATTGTGTTCACCGTGAGGTATGTCTTTATGCCGTGTTCATTGCAAGTGGCGGCAATCTCCCGCAGGTCGTCAATGGAGAATGTGCTTGCCGAATGTGCTCTCATGTTCAGCTTTTCGATGCCGAAATATATAGAGTCTGCACCAGCCTGAATGGCAGCGGCAAGACTTTCCCTTGAGCCCACCGGGGCCATTATCTCAAAGTCTTTTATGTTATAGTCCATATTTACGTAAATATTAATGCGTTGCAAAATTACACATTTTCGCATTATAATCAGCAAAGATATGCAAAACAAATATGTTTATGGCATGATAAAACACAAAAAAAGCCATATTCCACAGTCATTTATATAGTGGAATATGGCATAAGGATTATTTGAGAAACAATTTTTATTTAACTTCCCAAGTATCGTTTGTCTCAAGCAGTTCCATGAAGTTGTGATACTTCTTTTTGCCTTTGACCTCTTCGATCTGTTCTGCTACTGCTGTCTCGTAGGTAGGTGCCTCTACGTCGCGGATAACACCAAGAGCTACAGGGAAGCCGTGCTCGTTGTCCATCATGGCAAGCTTCAGCTGCAGAGTGTCATCTTCGCAGTGAGCGTCGTGTACAAGAATGTCCTTCTCTGTAATACCATTCTCACCAATCTTTACAACCTTCAGTCCGAAGCCTTCCTGTACGAGACCAAACTCATTGTTCTCGCCGAAGATCAGCGGCTCACCATGCTTAACGTAGATGGCGTTCTTCTTTCTGCCTTCGCTCTTGTAGATAGAATCGTAGGCACCGTTGTTGAAGATAACACAGTTCTGCAGGATTTCGCATACCGCAGCACCTTTATGCAATTTGGCAGCCTTGAGGATATCTACTGTTCCTGCAGCGTCTGTAGCCACCGCACGTGCAAAGAAGTGACCTCTTGCACCGAAGCAAAGCTCTGCCGGACGGAACGGATCCTCTACTGTTCCGTAAGGAGAAGACTTGCTGACGAAACCGCGAGGACTCGTTGGAGAATACTGTCCCTTGGTGAGTCCGTAGATACGGTTGTTGAGCAGAATCATGTTAAGGTCGATGTTACGGCGCATGGCATGGATGAAATGGTTTCCACCAATGGCAAGTCCGTCACCGTCACCGCTAATCTGCCAGATGGTGAGGTTTGGATTGGCAACCTTCGCACCAGTAGCAATAGCTGCTGCACGACCATGGATGGTCTGCATGGCATATGTATTAACATAATATGGAAGACGGCTTGAACATCCGATACCAGATATAACTGCTGTCTCATACGGCGGAACGCCTAACTCTGCCATCGCCTTATGAAGCGAAGCTAAGAAGAAGTGGTCACCGCAACCTGGACACCAACGTGGCTGTCCTTTCTTATAATCTTGTATTGTGCACATTCTCAATAAAAATTAGACGTTATTACTTTTTTAATATCTCTTCAAAATATGATGTTAGTTCACTTACCACAAACGGCTGTCCCTTTACCTGGTTGAACTGGTATGGAACGAATCCGTCTACCTTACCACGCAGATACATGGCAAGCTGTCCAAGGTTCTGCTCTGCAACGACAACCTTCTTGTATTTTGTCAATACCTCAGTAGCGTTCTTTGGCAGTGGGTTGATATACTTAAACTGTGTGGAAGCAACCTTGTATCCCTTCTTGCGGAGTTCTTCCATAGCAGAATACAGATGTCCGTATGTTCCACCGAAGCCAACGATAAGCAAGTCTGCATCATCAGCATCGCCGAGCACTTCAAGGTCTGCTACAGGTATGCGCTCCACCTTGCCAGCTCTCAAGCGACACATCTTGTCGTGGTTCTCTGGGTCTGTTGAGATGGCACCTGTGTTGCCGTCCTTCTCCAAACCTCCAAGGATATGAGTGAATCCCTCCTGACCAGGAATAGCCCAGTAGCGTACGAGAGACTCTTCGTCACGTTTGTAAGGAGTATAGTTGCCCTTCATCTCCTTTGGTGCGTAGTGAGGATGAATCTCTGGCAGCTCGTCGATGTTTGGCAACTTCCAGGCACCCGAGCCGTTTGCTACGTATGCATCGGTAAGCAGGATGACAGGGGTCATGTGCTCAAGGGCTATCTTTGCTGCGTTGTATGCAGCGTCAAAGCAGTCTGTAGGACTTGTTGCTGCGATTACAGGCATTGGCGATTCGCCGTTACGTCCGTAGAGAGCTTGCAGAAGGTCTGTCTGCTCACTCTTGGTTGGGAGACCTGTTGAAGGACCACCACGCTGTACGTCAACGATGACAAGTGGCAACTCGTCAATAACGGCGAGGTTCATTGCCTCTGACTTCAGACAAACACCAGGACCGGAAGTAGATGTTACAGCCATTGCACCAGCGAACGATGCTCCTATGGCACTTGCACATCCTGAAATCTCGTCTTCACATTGTACTGTTGTCACTCCGCAAGACTTGTGTTTAGACAACTCGTGCAGGATGTCGGTAGCAGGAGTGATAGGATAAGAACCGAGGAACAGCTTCATTCCGGCTTTCTCTGCTGCTGCGATAAGACCGTATGCTGTAGCTTTGTTTCCGGTGATATCCATGTAGCGTCCCTTTTCCTTGTGCTTTGACTCGATGCGATAGGTAGCTGGTACACTTGCATGAACGTTATGACCGTAATTATAACCGGCATTGACAACCTTGATGTTGTTTTCTGCAATCTGTGGCTTCTTTGCGAATTTCTCTTTCAGGAAGTTCTCAACGAGCTCAACGTCACGGTTGAACAACCAGCATACGATACCGAGGGCGAACATGTTGCGGCATTTCAGGATAGACTTGTTGTCCATTCCTGTGTCAGCAAGACAGTCCTTTACCATCTTTGTTATCGGACAAGCGATAACGCGGTCTGAATCGATACCCATCTCTGCGAGGTAGTCATCAGTCTTGAACTCAGCCCTTTGCAGGTCTTTCTCTCCGAAGCTGTCGGTGTCGATGATGATTGTAGCCTGCTTCTTCGCATACTTGTACTGCGTTTTCAGTGCAGCTGCGTTCATAGCCACAAGCACATCACATTTGTCACCAGGAGTGTAAACCTTTCCCTCTCCGATGTGTACCTGGAATCCTGATACACCGGTCAATGAACCTTGCGGGGCACGGATGTCCGCTGGGTAGTCTGGGAACGTTGAGATACCGTTGCCGATAGTGGCTGAAACCGTGGAGAAGATATTTCCGGCGAGCTGCATGCCATCACCAGAGTCGCCTGAGAAGCGTACTACTACCTGCTCCAACTCTTTAACTTCCAAATTCTCTGCCATAAAATTACAGTATTAATGAATATTCATTTGAATAGCCAATGAATGTATAATGTTTATTGTATTTTTCTTTATATTAAATTTATTACAATGCAAAGTTCGGAAACTTTAATGAAAGCGCAAAACTTTTGACACAAAATTTAGCGAGTAAACGCAATATTTAAATAAAAACGCTTACCTTATGTCATTGAGTGTAAATATACATATGTGCATTTTGGCTTTTCTATATCAGTTTGTTGTAAACGTCAAGCACTTTCTGTGCCACATTGTTTCCTTCAAACCTCTTGACGTATTGTTGGCTTTTGGCTATTCTCTCTTCTCTTCCGGGTGCACCCACAAGTACTTGTTTGATAGCTTCCGCCATGCCGAAGGCGTCATCGGGCTTTACATATATCGTTTCGTTTCCGCCTGCTTCCTCCAGACAGCTTCCTGTGCAAGCCACTACGGGAAGTCCGCTTTGTATCGCTTCAATGATAGGGAGTCCGAATCCCTCATATCTTGAAGGATATACGCAGGCTTCTGCCATCTGGTAGATGGCAGGCAGGTCTTCATATGGCACGCCATGCAGGAACTTCACCCTATGTTGCATAGCATGTTCGGCAACGAATGCCTTCACCTTGTCTGTGTATGGTGTTGGTCTTCCTACTATTACGAGACTTATCTCATCCGGCAGCATGGTAAGCGCCTTTACTGCGAGAAGAACATTCTTGCGTTCTTCTATAGTGCCTACATTCACTATATATCTCTTTGGCAACATATAGTCGGTGTGTACCTTTTGCAGCTTCTTTTCGCTTTCGCGGGCTTTGAATTCCGTGCTGCAGCTTTGGTATATAACGTCAATCTTTGATGGTGACACTCCACCGAAGCGCATTATGTCTCGTTTCGTACATTCGCTGATGGCTATAATACGGTCTGCCTCTTTACATGTCTTATAGAATTTCCATGCGTAAATCTTTGTATCAATCCAGTTGTAGTATTCTGGATGGTGCATGAAGATAAGGTCGTGAATCGTTACCACGGTCTTTATTCCGGCAGCCTTTATTCCGATAGGCAGTTCTCCTGTAAGTCCATGGAACAGGTCCACACCGTCTTTCTTCAGGTCCTTTACTATGCCGCTGATTCTCCACAGGTCTCTTGACAGTTTCATGGACTTGTTCTCCGGATAGACATATTTCATGAAAGATGTTTCCTTTACCTGTTCTCTCAGTTCGTCTCTTCCTTTGTCCGGGGCATAAAGTCTCATCTCCGTACCTTGTGGCACGATGTCTGCAAGGTCATTAACGAGTGTTCGGGAGTAGCTTCCCAGTCCTGTGGTATTGCGCACAATGCGTTTTGCATCGAATCCTATTATCATAGTCGGTTTATTTTTCTTTTTTTATTACGCGTCCGTTTTCCATGTAGAAACCCTTGTCAAATTCCTCATGGGTGCGTTTCCATCTGTCGTGGCTCCACAGATAGAAGCGTGGGTCGCGCTTTATTGTCTCTTCAAGCATCTTGAAGAAGCGTATTGTTATCTCGTTTTCAGGGAGTTCCGCTGGCTTGTCGGTCACGAGGCGGAATGTGCAGATGTATTTTCCTCGCTTCGGTCTCTCCATATCCACATAGAATACTGCATCGTTCATCTTCCTCATAATCCTCTCTCCGCCGGTGAATACCGGTGTGTCGTGGTTTAGGAAAGGCAGCCACAGATGGATATTGCTCCATTTCGGCGACTGGTCGGATATATATCCGAAGAGCCACATGCGCTTTTCTCTCTTGTATGTCACGAGGTAACGGAGGATGTCTCTCTTGGGGATACATACTCCGCCTTTGCTCTGTCTGATGTCTTTGAACAATTCGTCAAAGATGTCGCTGCGCAGCGGATGATAGATCAGTCCGCATACAGCATCCTTGTGTCTCTTGAAGGCAAGACCGATGGCGGAGAGCAGTTCCCAGTTGCAGTAGTGTCCGAGTATAGCGGCGCAGGTCTGTCCCCTGTCGTAATGCTGTTCCAGTTCCTCCACGTTGCGAAACTCTATATGCTTCAGTAGAGTCTTGTCGCTGACAGACAGCAGTTTCAGAGCTTCCACAAAATAGTCACACAGCCAGTGGTAGTATCCTTTCTCGATAGATACTATTTCCTTTTCATCCTTGTCGGGAAATGCTGTGGTAAGATTCTTTCTCACCACTTTCTTTCTGTATCCTACTATATAATATATAATAAGGTAGAAGAAATCCGAGATGCAATACATCACTCTGTATGGCAACAGTGACATTGCATAGAATATTGCGTAAACTATTTTGTATGCCATAATGTTCTGTTTATTGTTTCTTACGACTGCATGTCGTGGAGCTTCTTGTAGTATCCGTCTTTGCTTATGAGTTCCTCGTGGGTGCCTCTTTCCACGATCTGTCCTTCGTGCAGTACACATATCTCGTCTGCATTCTTTATCGTAGACAGACGGTGTGCGATAGCCACCGTAGTACGGGTCTTCATAAGTCTTTCAAGAGCATCCTGTACAAGTCTTTCGCTTTCCGTATCGAGGGCTGATGTCGCCTCGTCAAGGATTAGGATAGGCGGATTCTTGAGAATGGCACGTGCTATGCTTACTCTCTGTCGTTGTCCTCCCGACAGTCTTCCGCCGCGGTCGCCGATATTGGTGTCATATCCGTTTTCCGATGCCATTATGAACTCATGCGCATTGGCAATCTTGGCTGCTTCCTCAACCTGCTCCTTCGTGGCATTGTCTACACCGAACGATATGTTGTTGAAGAAAGAGTCGTTGAAGAGGATAGCCTCCTGGTTCACGTTTCCTATCAGCTGTCGCAGGTCATGGATGTCAAGGTCCTTGACGTTGATGCCGTCTATGAGCACCTCTCCCTCCTGCACGTCATAGTAGCGTGGTATAAGGTCCACCATGGTAGACTTGCCGCCACCGCTCTGACCTACAAGGGCTATTGTCTTGCCCTTCTCTATTGTCAGGTTAATGTCTTTCAGTACCCACTGCTCGCCATATCTGAATGATACGTGGCGGAACTCTATGGTATGGTCAAAGCTGCTTATGTGTTCAGGGTTCTCCTTCTCCTTGATGTCGCTTTCTGCAAGCAGAATCTTGTCCACACGTTCCATTGAGGCAAGTCCTTTCGGTATGTTGTATCCAGCCTTTGAGAAATCCTTCAGAGGGTTGATGATGCTGTAAAGAATGACGAGATAATAGATGAATGTCGGACCAGACAGCACCTGCTGGTTGAGAACGAGTATGCCGCCGAACCACAATACGATGATTATCATCACCGTGCCGAGGAACTCGCTCATTGGATGAGCCATCTGCTGACGTGTGTTCACACGCAGTATCTGGTTTCTGTAGTCCGAGTTTATCTTGTCGAAACGTTTGTTCATCTTCTCCTCAGCACAGAACGCCTTTATTATTCGCAGTCCGCCGAGCGTCTCCTCCACCTGACTCATGGTGTCGCTCCATAGCGACTGTGCCTCCTTCGACTTGCGCTTTAGCTTTCTTCCCACTTTTCCCATTATCCATCCCATTATAGGAACGAAGAGAATGGTGAACAGCGTGAGCTGCCAGCTTATCACAAGCAGTGTCGCGAAATATGCAATGATAAGCACAGGGTTCTTGAAGAGCATGTCCAATGAACTCATTATGGAGCTTTCAATCTCCTGCACGTCGCCACTCATCCTTGCTATGATGTCGCCTTTCCTCTCCTCGGAGAAGAAGCCGAGCGGCAGGGATGTTATCTTCTGATACAGCTGGTTGCGTATGTCTCTCACGATACCGGTCCTTATCGGTATTACCGTTGCCGAAGAGAAGAAATAGGCAGCGGTCTTGAGGAAGGTCATCGTGGCGAGGAAGAGTCCCAGCACGAGCAATGTCGTTGCCGGACCGATGTCTCCCGTCAGCCAGTTGATGTAATAGTTCATGTTGTTTGAAGCCACCTCTTTGAGGTTGTTCCAGTCCCATTCCATGAGGTGTGTTGCCGCCACCGCTTTCTCTGTCTTGAAGATAATCTGCAGGATTGGTATTATGGCGGCGAATGAGAAGATATTGAGTATTGCCGACAGTATGTTGAATACTACCGTCAGCGTCAGGTATTTCTTGTATGGCGGCACGAAGCGGCGCAGTATCTGGAAAAATTCTTTCATATAATATGTAATAGGTGCGTTATTCTGCCACTTCGCCAAATAGTGTGGCGCTGGTGCTTCCTGTAATCTTGACTCTTACTGTCTCGCCGATATGGTGGTTGCCTTTGTCGAACACAACGGCTTTGTTCTGCTCCGTCCTGCCCATCAGTTGCTGGCGGCTGCGTTTGCTGAATCCCTCCACGAGAACATCAAACTCCTTGCCCTCGTCTTTCTTGTTCTGTAGTGCGCTTACCTCAGTCTGTAGCTTTATCAATTCATTAAGACGCTGTATCTTCGTCTCTTCAGAGATGTTGTCCGGCAGATGCTTTGCGGCATAGGTGCCGGGGCGTTCCGAATATTTGAACATGAAGGCAGAGTCGAAGCCAACCTCCTTTACGAGCGACAGGGTCTGCTCATGGTCTTCCTCCGTCTCATCGTGATAGCCGACGAAGATATCTGTCGTTATTCCGCAGCCGGGGATGATGCGGCGTATGGCATCAATTGTCTCAAGATACTGTTCCCTTGTGTATTTGCGGTTCATGAGTTTCAGTATCTTGTTGCTGCCGCTTTGTACCGGGAAGTGGATATGCTTGCAGATGTTAGGCTCGTCGGCAATGGCATGGAGGATGTCCTCTGTCATGTCTTCCGGGTTGGATGTAGTGAAGCGCACCCTCATCTCCGGAGCCTCATGAGCCACCTTGCGGAGCAGTTCGGCAAAGCTTACTCCCCCCTCCATTCTTTTTCCTGCGGGTGTAAGACCGTAGCTGTTCACGTTCTGTCCTAACAGAGTCACCTCTTTGAAACCTCTGTCGCGCAAGTCTCTCACCTCTTTTAGTATGCTTTCCACATCACGGCTTCGCTCCCTGCCTCTTGTATAAGGCACGATGCAGTAGTGGCAGAAGTTGTTGCAGCCACGCATGATGCTGACAAAGCCGCTCACCTTGTTTCCACCGATGCGTTGTGGCACGATGTCACGGTAGGTCTCTGTCTTCGACAGCTCGATGTTTATAGCATTGTTGCCGTTCTCGCACTGTGCGATAAGGTCGGGCAGCGTGAGATAGCTGTCTGGGCCGCATACGAGATTGGCATGATGGTTCTCTATAAGGTCGTCCTTCACCCTCTCTGCCATGCAGCCGAGCACGCCGAGGATAAGATTCCTTCCTTTCTTCTGTTCGGCATGAAGAGTTTCCAGACGGTTATATATCTTGTTTTCAGCATTCTCTCTGATGCTGCATGTATTCAGAAGAATGGCGTCAGCCTCTTCTTCTTTTTCGCAAAGTTCGTAACCTGCCATCTGCATAACCGAAGCTACCACTTCGCTGTCGGCAACGTTCATCTGGCATCCGTATGTCTCTATGAAGAGTTTTTTCATTGTTTGTTTATATATACAGTTCGGCTGCGAAATTACTAAAATTATACGTTATATGCAAATTTTTGGTTGCAGAGAGCTATAAAGTGCGAAGATATGAGCATATAAAAAGCCGGAGCGCAAGATAAAGTCCCTGCACTCCGACTTCGTTATTGATAAGCAAATTATAATGCTTCAGAATGATTATTCCAACACATCATCCCACATGTCGTGGTCTTTTGATGATGGTGTTACGTCATCTCCAGCGTCACCTCCGAAAATAAGGGTTTCCTTATAATACATCTGGTCTCCAGAGAATGACCTCACGCCTACTGCTTCCTTTTGCAATGTAGGGCCGCTTGGGGTCGTACTTCCTTCCATTATAGTACAAGCTTCTATCTTCTGGATAGCCATGCCGGGCTTGATATAAGTTCTTTTCATTATCGTAATATTGCTTTTTTCTTTTCGTTATTTTACTATTGTCTGACCATTTATGATATATACTCCTGCAGGCAGCTTGTCGAGGTCGGCAGCATTGTCTGCCACCTTTACTCCGTCGATAGAGAATATTCCCTTCTTATTGGCGAGCTTCTTGCTCATGCCGTTGTCGTAGAATTCATACACCTCGTCGATACCTGTCGTGTTTCTGTCACCATCCTCGTTGATGTCGCCGAAGGCAAAGGAACCGATGCGCGCACCATTGGTTGATATGTTGGATATGTAGGCTCTGTATCCTGACAGGTTGGTTGTCTTCGTCGCTCTGTAGAGACTTGACTGCCCGTCCTTTGTTCCGAGGAAGTAGTCGCCCTCCTTGATTGCTGTAGGCTCATAGATGGCTCTGAAGTTGAAGTATTTCTTGTTGTTTTCAAGATTCTTTGCTGCTATGAATCCTTCTCCGGTAGTAGCAGAGTTGTATGTGGCATGTTCAAATGTCACGCTGTCGATTTCGATATACTGTCTTCCTCCAGCTGCTTCTTCGTCAAATGTCTGTTTGAAGTCATTGCCCGGACGAACGAAGTATGGTCTTCCAGCCACTATCCAGTGATAGTTGTGCTGTGTGAAGAGTGCCACGTTGTTAACCTCTTCTCCTGATACTGTAGCTTTGTCTGCTACCTCGTCAAGGCTGATAGCCCATGCGTCATTGCCGAAGATCTTCTTGAACTGGCTTTCGTTGATGCTGAACGGTAGGCTCAGAGCTGTCCACTGTCCTGCTGTGAAGCTGTGGTAGAGTTTCACGTTTACAGTCTTGTCGTACTTGTCGAAGCTTTCCTGCTTGCCGAGGAACTCGTCCTTGCTTGCAGTATCCTTTGAGACGTCGCCCTTCTCGTCGAGGGTCACAGTAGTCAACTTTACAGGAGTGCGGTCTGGAGTCCATCCGTCAGGCATAAAGGCGAAACCGTCGTTGCCGAGTTTAGAGCCGTTCATGAAGAGGAAATAGCTCTTGCCAGCCTTCACACGGAAGGAATAGCGGGTGTAAGCCTTGGTGATAACAGAATATCCCTTTGAACCAGGAATGGCATTCTCGTCGAGCACCTTTGCAATGTCATAGATCTGCTGAGGGTCGCCCTTCTTTATCGTTGCCTGCTGTGTTTCGCTGCCGATATATCCAACCTTCTTGAGCAGTGCTTCGGTTTCCGTGCCAGACTTGTCGGTCAGGACCACTCCATTGCAGTCTTTTACCATATCATCATAACTGCATCGTATTACGGCTTCCGTGTAGGCATCAGTATTGCTTCCTTCAAGAGAGTGTGTCCACTTGGCAAGTTCCACTGGAGTTCCTGTCTCGTCGGTGATGAATACAGGGTTGAGCTTCAGCTTGTTAATACCGCTCTTCTTTGCATTGGCTGGGTCGCCGTCGTATGCCACCATACCGTTCTGTATGATGTATACAGCGATTGTTCCGCTCTCATTAGGCTCAAACTGCACGTATGTTCCACGGCAAGGCACGTTGTATGTCTGGTCCTCATTGTCCTTGTTATAGACGAATGTGGCGTTCACCGTTTCCGAAGTGGCGTTCTGTGTACCGAACGAACCGAAAGAGAAGTTGTCTATGACGCGCTGGTTACTGCCCACGGAGTCCATCTTAGAAGTCTTCCAGCTGTCCACGAGCAGTTCTATCTTGCTCTCGTCCGTCTCGCCTATCTTGTTGCCCTTGATGTAAGGACGGTTCTCTCCATTCTCCCATCCGCCGAAGAACGCACGGATATGTGTAGGATAGTTGGTAGTAGAGATACGCTCAAGCACGTTAGGCGTATATCCGTTCTTCATTATATATGTAGGTATGTCGCCGATATAGAGGTTGTAAGCAGGCACCTTCTTTATAGTAGAGCCTTTGTATGCCGACTTCACCTCAGCGTAAACCTTCATGTGGTCTTTCTTGAGCTGCAGGTCGCCATGTCCATTGATGTTCTTTTTTCCGTCTATGAACTTGCTGTTTGTACCTTTAGACTTGGTAGTTACCGTACCATACTCTTTGCTTATCTCGGCATAGTCTGATATTTCTTCGCCTGTTTCTTTCAGCTCTCCTGCTATATCATAAGCCACGAACTCATCCACTGCTGTGGTGCTGCTTGTCAATGTAGGCAGTGCTCCGGCATAGCCGTTGGCGTAGGCTGTGGCGCTCTCGATAGGCTTCATGTCGTTGCGCAGGGTGATGAAGCCCGGCTCGAAGCTGATACCGTGTATCTTCAGAGGCTCGTATGAGTCGGCGTCGCCCTCGTTATACAGATAGTATGTAGTGTTGGCAAAGATAGGGTAGCGGAACTGCACAGGCTTCTTCTCCGTATTCTTCGTGTCGATATACTGCTTCTCCTTGCCCTTGGCATCCGTAAGCACGATATTGTTGCCAGCCTTGAACTTGGCGTCGAGGGTGAGGAATCCGTTGGTGCGCGGAGTTAGGATATAGAAGGTGCCGTCTACAGGCAGACCTGTCTTGCGGTCAATCTCTACAGGGTCGCCGTATATAACAACCTTGTTTCCATCATCGCTTGCCTTGGCAATCCATGGGTCTTCCACTGTCGCACCTTCGCCTGTAGCCTCTGCAAGCTTTCCGAACTGTACCGTGAGTCCCGGGATGGCATCGATAGTATAACCTCCGTTCACTACGCCGGCACCAGTAAGTACGAGCTTGCCGTGAACGTGGTCCTCGGTAGGAATGTTGTCCTTGCCGGTACCGATGTGGTTTCCGTTTTTGTCGTACACAGCCCAAGAGAAGCGCTGCTCCTCACCAAGGTCCTTTACAATGATTCTGAATGTAGTTTGACCTTGACTGTATTTGTCCTTATATTCTTCTTTTGGAGTTGCTATGAATGTAAGGTCTGAATAGTCGCCATTTACAAGTTCTCCAGAGATAATGAAGTCGCCATTATTGTCAATGGTTATTCCTGCTCCCTTTAACTCCTTCTCTGATTCGTCAGAAAGCTTCAGATCATAATATTTCTGTATGTCATTGCCCAAACCGTCAGTAACCGTAATGTTAGGCTGTGTAGGGAATTCCTTGTCGCTTGTGTAGATGATGATTGGGTCTGGAGTGACTGTTATGGTAGGAGTAACCTTATCCTGAATGTTGAAGGTCTCGTTTACGGTTGTAGTTCCTGTGCCATCCTCGAAATATCCGATATTGTATGGATACATGGAATAGGTAAGGTCGACATTTCCCGTCTTGAGGAACGTCAGAGTCCAGTTCGAATCAGTATTATGACCCTTTACAGACCAGTATATGTCCCACATTTCGCCTTCGTAGCTGTCGGGGTCGCTGATTCTGTTCCCGTCTTTATCTACTACGATATGGTGGTCTGCGTCTTCATAAGGATAATTGTCGATTTGTACATCTCCTCTTTTGAACTTTATGGTGTATTCGCATCCGAAGTCGGCTGCTTCCGAATTATGGCGAAGCTCATACCGCTCACCTTTGTCCTTATTTAATTTCGTATCGTCGATTTCCGGCACATATACTCCGATAACCTCAAAGCGGTTCTGCATGTTTATCTTCGTGTCCTTCGTTATGTTCACGTCCTTAACAGAAGGAGTAAGCATAATCTTTACGGGGCGTGGCTTTATCTCAAATTCGTATTTGTCTTCAGACGCATTGTATTTCGCCTTTGCAATTTCGTTATAGGCGTTGGGATAAACCTGGCAGTAAACATTTACTGAATACGAACCAAGCTTGCAGGTCTTCATTGCGGCATCGCGGCTCGACATGTCGCATGCTACGAACTCATTGCGACGCACACCAGTCTGGAATGGTACGTCGCCGGAATTCAGATTGTCAGGACCGTATGCTGTAACTCCAGCATTCCAGAATACAGTGATGTTCTCAGGAGGGGTCTGCGTGCCCTGTTCCGACATAAGAGGGGTCAGCCACCCGTTAGGCGTATGCATCGTCTTGCCTGCAGCCAGCGGTGCTACAGACCATGCTATCCACAGCGGCTTATTGCAATCGGTGTAAGAAACCGTAGGCGTGATGTCATTTCCGAACTGGTCGTATACCGTAGGTCTTTGCATGGCTATATTCTGCATACCTGTATATGCCAGCTGCTTTGCGTTGGCGAAGATAAGTTTCGGAGAAACTTTTTCGTCAACGATGTTCAGGTCTAACACTACATCATCTATATTGTTGTATGCATTATCGTAGAGAGGCTTGAAAGAGAATCTTATCTTTGCCACACCGGCTGTGTTGTCGGTGCTTATGACTATGGCGTTCAGTTTTTCGTTGCCTTTCTCCAGACTGTTGTAGTCATAGCTTGCAACCGTAGCCAGTCCCTTTGACTCATCCATTACCGTTGCCGTCACGGAGAATCTCTTTGTTATGTCCACGTCAAGTGTTTTACCATTGTTATCGGTGGTAACATAGTTGATTTTGAACTTCGGGAGAGATATTGTAGTTCCTGTTGCGGCATACCAGCCGTTACGGTATGTCTCGTCGGTAACGAACTCCGGCACTACCCTTACCGGCGTCTGTGCCTGTACCTTGTTTAGAGTGATGCGGTATGTTGCTTCCGCCTCTTCAAACATGTTGGTGTAACGGTCTGACGGCACAGCTTTTACATGAACGTATACTACGCCAGCCGAGTGTCCTGTCTCGATGTCGCCATAGCGAGTGTTCACTCTTGTTCCTGTAGCTTCGTCAACATTCCATGTCTCGCCTTTCTCCACTTTGTTGGTGCCTTTTGTACCGTCAGCGGTCTCGCTCGTAAGGTAATACGAGAGGTAGAAGCGGTTTGTCACCAGTGTCTGCTTATTGTCGTTTTCATACACGATGATTGCCGGCTCAATGAACTTAGTGTCATTGAGATACGTTGCCTTTTCGCCTTTGCTCGCATCTCCATATCCTTCCTTTCCATTAAGGCCGATATAGATAAACGGCTTTTGCTTTGCTGTTGTGCTTTTTTGCGCGTCAGCCATCAAACCAGTAAACATCACCAGCATAAGCAAGATGATGCTCTTGAAAGCTGTCTGCTTCTCACTCAAAAATGTTTTCATTTTCTTGTACCCAGTTTTTTGTTTGTTTTAATTGTAGTTAGTAATATTTGTTTTTAGTATGTTCAAGCGTTTTTGGATTCTGAGAGGCGGTGCTCGTTTCCGGGTCCGCCCTCTCTTTCTCCAGATATGTGAAATATTGTTTAATAGTTATGACTTGGCTTTAGCCTTGTCGGTAATATAGTATGTTTTGGTCTTGCGACCAGGTTGATTATCTCTTTTATAGATTGTTTTGTTTGTTGCTCAATGATGTAGCTGATGATAAGTATAGAGCTTCAGTAAAACAGATGTAACGTGAATTATTAAATATGTTTCACGAAAATTTTGTTTTAGTTGTTGCAAATATATTTCATATTTATTAAAGACTCTTCTTTTACTTGTACAAATTAACAAAAATTATACGTAAACCGTTGCGTTTAAGTGTACTTTATATAATTATTGTCCTATAGTGGTGTGTTCGTGAGGTTGTTATGAGTGTTGTCAGAAATGTTTCACGCAGCGTTTTTTTTTACCTCTCTTCTGTATATAGAAAACGATCAAAGGAATATAGAGTATCGTATTTTTTACCCCTCTCCAGTCTCCCCTAAAGGGAGAGAGGCAGTTTGACTTCTTGCGGATAAGTTGATTGACAAGGCCTTGCTATACTTCTAAATCAGGAAATTCAATGCTTGATATATGTATACCACATTCTGGCAGACTATTTGCATAAATAACCAATCTAACTGTATAAATAAACGGTTTGTTCAGCACGTCTATATAGTCCGATTATGACGTTTACGCCAAGCCTCTGTAGGTATGGAATTTTGTCACCATTTAGAAATTCGGTAACTTTCCCATAGAAAGTCCGTAACTTTCTCATAGAAATTCGGTAACTTTCTATTTGAAGTTTATTGGACATCTATTTCAGGTTGCTTCAACAAGCATCTAAATCTATGTCCATATTCCTTTTTTATGTTCCAAAAATAAATGCAGTAATTGTATCTTTATACAATTACTGCATCAAACCCTGATTGTCATTCCTTGATTTTTTCGGCTCGTTCTTATGATTTACTGGCTAAACCGCTCAGTCGTCATCAGCAAGACTGAAGTCGAGCTGCTTCTTCTCGAGGTTCGCCTTTGCCACCTTGATGCGGACGGCATCGCCAAGCTGATATTTATTATGGTGGCGACGACCGACGAGACGATAGTTGCGCTCATCGAAATCATAGTAGTCATCTCCAAGGTCACGCAGCGGAACCATACCCTCACAGTGGTTGTCGTCTATCTCACAATATATGCCATAGGACGTCAGTCCGCTGATGTGAGCGTCGAAGGTCTGACCAATCTTGTCGCTCATGAATTCCACCATTTTATATTTTATACTGTCGCGCTCAGCATTCTGTGCAATCTGCTCCATCTCGCTTGAGTGCTCACACAGCTCCTCATAGTGCTCCTTGTTGGCAGACCGTCCGCCCTGCTGATAGCGGGTGAGCAGTCGGTGTACCATAGTGTCGGGATAGCGGCGGATAGGACTTGTGAAGTGGGTGTAGTAATCGAAAGCCAGTCCGTAGTGTCCGATGTTATGGATGCTGTATTTCGCTTTCATCATAGCTCTGAGCGCCACGGTCTCTATCACCTTCTGTTCCTTCTTGCCTTCACATTCGTCGAGCAGCGTGTTGAGGCTCTTGGATATGGCACCCTTCGTGCCGTCGGTCTTCACCTTATATCCGAATTTCACCACAAACTGCCGGAGAGTCTCTAACTTCGTCGGGTCCGGCTGGTCGTGTATACGGTAGGGCAGCGTCTTTGGCTTCTGTCCTTTCTTCACCTTCCCTACGCTCTCTGCCACGGTGCGGTTGGCAAGCAGCATGAACTCCTCGATGAGCTTGTTGGCATCCTTCGATTTCTTGAAGTAGCAGCGTGTAGGCTTGCCCTTCTCGTCTATGTCGAAGCGCAGCTCCTCGCGGTCGAACTTCACGGCACCGTGTTTGAATCTTGCAGCACGCAGTCGCTTGGCGAGTCTATCGAGAGTGACGAGCTCTCGTGCATATTCCCCAACATAGTCCTTGCCCTTTGCCGGAAGCGGAGCCGGTTCGCCGGTGCCGTCAACGACGCCGTTCTGCTCCAGAATGTCCTGAACCTCCTCGTAGGCAAAGCGTCGGTTGCTCTTTATCACGCAGTGGACAAGTCGCCAGCGCAGCACCTCGCCCTCTTCGTTCATGTCGAAGATAACGCTGTATGTCAGTTTCTCTTCGTCGGGACGCAGAGAACAGATGTAGTTACACAGTCTTTCCGGAAGCATCGGTATGGTGCGGTCAACGAGATAAATGCTTGTGGCGCGCTTCACCGCCTCCTTGTCTATCACGGAGCCTTCGGTGACATAATGCGACACGTCGGCAATGTGTACTCCCACTTCCCATAGTCCTTTCGACAGCTCCCTTATGGACAGGGCGTCGTCGAAGTCCTTGGCATCGTGAGGGTCAATGGTAAAGGTGGTGACATTGCGGAAGTCCTCGCGCTCCCTGTAGTCCTCCTCCGTTATGGTAGGGTCGATTTTCTCCGCCGCATCCTCCACGTTCTTCGGATATTTGTATGGCAGGCTGTACTGTGCTAGGATGGAATTCATCTCCGCATCGTTGTTGCCAGTCTCGCCAAGCACGTCAACCACCTCGCCGATCATGTTCTTGTTGTCCTTCGTCGGCCACTGTGTAATCTTTACCACAGCCTTGTCGTTGCTCTTTCCTCCCTTCAGCTTGCGCTTGGGTATGATAACGTCGTTGACGAAGATATTGCCGTCGGAGATAAGGAAAGCGAAGTCCTTCTCCACGCGGAGTCTGCCCACGAAGGTATCCTTAGCCCTCTTGATGATGCTTGTCACCATAGCCTCTCGGATATGGTTCTTGCGGCGAGCCATGAGAGTAAACTGCACCTTGTCGCCGGTGAGGGCGAACATGGAGTTTCTCTCAGCCACGAAGATTGGTGCTGCTCCATCGTCGGGAATGACAGTATTCTTGCCGTTCGGCTTGCGTTGGAAGGTGCCTTCCTGCACCTGTCCGTTCATGTTCAGCTGGTATGCGCTGTCTCCTTTCCTTACCAGGAAGTCGTCCCATGCCATCTCTTCCATCACGTCGACGGCAAGCATCTTTGCCGGATGCGTGTCGAGTCTGAGTGCCCTGAAGATCTCTTTAAAACTATGTTGCTTATCTGGATTTTGAACAAAGAAGTCCTGCAGTTTCTCTGCAATCTGCTTTTTGTTCAGTCTTCTTCTTCCTTTTCCGCCTTTTGCCATAATCGTAATATATTATGTTAGTATTAGTATTATGATGCGAAGTTACGAAAAATATTCGTTACTTGTTCTCTCCGCAGCAAATTTGTGTCTTCTTTGTTACGATTATTTAGCAATTACATAAAAGAAAAAAGCACACTGCACATTTATTGGCAGTGTGCTTTTTTCTTTTATGAGTTGACGAGTTGACAAGTAGACGAGTAGACAAGGAGATTAGTTCTCCTTGATGATTGCTGCTCGCAGCCTTGAACAAGTAATGCAAATATCCTTGTCAACTCGTCAACTCGTTTACTCGTCAACTTGTCTACTTGTCTACTCGTCAACTTGTCAACTCGTCTTACTTAAAAACATGCTTGCTGACAGTTGTCGTGCCGTCTGTATTCTTCACGGTCTTGATGAATATACCGTTTGCAGGCTTGTTCACGGCTCTGCCGCTGATGTCAGTCCATGTAACGGTTCCGTCTTCCGCTGCAACGTTTTCAATACCTGCCGGGTTGCTCCATTCTGCCATCTTAGACTTATGATAACTTTCATGTGGTATGTTCTTGTCCGAACTCTGCCAGCACAGAGTATAACGGGTAGTTGGTAATCCAGTCTTGCTCTCTATAGGGCGACATGGACATACGCACGCCATGCAGACAAGGGTTACGCTCAATGAAAGCACGAAGACTCTTCGCTTTTAGATTTTCTTCGGCTTTTACTTCTATTGGAATAATCTTATCCTCTTGTTGAACAAGAAAGTCTATCTCCCCGCGAGAGTTTTCCGCTGACCAATAATATATGGATAGAGATTGGTTCGTTTTTAGTTGCTGCAGAACATATTGCTCCGTCATTGCACCTTTGAAATCAGAAAACAAGCTGTTGCCATCCACCATGCTTTGTACAGGAATGTTGCTCATTGCCGACATCAATCCAATGTCTGACATGAAAATCTTGAAAGCGGAAAAATCTTCGTAGGCTGCTAAAGGCAGTTGTGGCTTTTTGCAGCGGATAACCTTATGTATCAGTCCTGCATCTTTAAGCCATTCTATGGCAAGCTCAAAATCTTTGGCTCGTGCGCCTTCCTTTATCATGCCGTAGATGAATTTTCTGTTTTCTTTTGATAATTGCGCTGGTATAGAGTGCCATACCATTCTTATGCGGGGTACTTCGTTTGCCGGCGCATGTTTGGAGAAGTCTCTTTCGTATGCTTCGAGAATATTCTTTTGGATGGTTCTTACTTTATTAGGGTCGTTGTCTGTGGCAAAAGACAATACAGCAGAAGGCATTCCGCCTACAAAATAATACTGCCGTAATCGCTCTTCGAATTTGTTCCTGAACATTGTTATCATCTGCCAGTCTTTTGACTGTAAGAGATTCACCATTTTATTTTCACCAATGGCATCAAGAAATTCGAAGAACGTAAGAGGGTACAAGTGCATGAAGTCAACCTTTCCTACAGGGAAAGACTCATTTCTGTGCATTGCTATGCCAAGCAAGGAACCGGCAGCTATTACATGGTATTGAGGAGCTTTCTCCTGGAAATACTTCAATGCCGTGATGCCTCGTGGAGCTTCTTGTATCTCATCGAATATTATAAGTGTTTCTTCATCTATTGTCGTATCCGAAAACCATTGTAGACTTGCTATGATTCGGGATATGTTGAAGTCATTCTCAAAAAGCTCATGAAGTTTATCGTTATCTTCAAAGTTCACGTAAATATGCTTCTTGTATGCTTCTTTTGCAAATTCTTGCATTAGCCATGTCTTGCCAACCTGACGTGCACCCAACATTATTAGAGGTTTCCTGTCTTTATTGGCTTTCCACTTATAGAGTTCGTTTAGAGCGTATCTTTTCATATGTCCTGATTATTAATAATTTAGCTTTGCAAATATACTCCTTTTATTTATGAAACCACACTTTTACGTCCTTAAAAATGTAAAAAATCACACTTTTACGTCCTTAAAAATGTAAGAATCCACACTTTTACGTCCTTAAAAGTGTAGAGGGGGGGGGATGCAGAATACGTCCTTAAAAGTGTTGTGGCTGGTTGGTTGATATATAAAAAAACGGCACGTTACAACCGTTGGTAACGTGCCGGATGATATGGTCTTTTATTCTATAATGCTATATTACTTAACCATCACCTTGATAGTTGAGCCGTCAGACATCTTGACGATGTTCAGACCCTTCTGAGGAGCAGTAAGCTTAACGCCATCGATAGTGTAGCGTGCAACCTCTGTGAGCTGCTTGCCGTTTACGACACCATTGATGCCAGAAGACATTTCAAGATCCCTACCGTTAGAGTTGGCAATCTTGCAATCCTTGTAGTTCTTCTTGTTGTGCTTGCTGAGGAAAGCTACGACCTTCATCTTGTCCTTTGCCCATGTAGAAGTGAGAGGAATGCTGAATGTCTTTGTGAACTTATTGTTGTCCCATTCTACCTGCTCGCCCCATGAAGAGTTAGCATAGCGGATAACGTGGTTGTGATAGTATGTGCCTCTTGCACCGCTCTGGCTCTTTGCCTTGATGTTGTCCTCTGTGAGGTAGAGGGTCAGAAGGCTTGACTCTGTATCGTATGATTCGTTACATTCGCCATTGACTGTTACGTTTGCTGTATTTCCATCCTCGCTCAATGCTACGTCAACAGTAAGAGCTGCGTCAGCAAGACCGTTCAGCTCGTTGTTGATAAATGCAGCAATTGCACTTGCACTATAGGCATTGATAGAGAGAACATTACCTGATAAAGTCTGTCCTTTTGGCAGATCGTCACATGTTCTGTTGAACATTATTCCAGGAGCGAATGTGCTTCCTGTTCCTCCAAACATCAGATTTACGATATCATTATCCCATGACTTTGTCAGCCAGTCTGTATAATATCCAGCATGGTGGCAAGCTGTGAATGTGCGGGTCTCGTCAACCTTTGCTAAGGCTGATGTCAGAATCTTTGCACCTGCAGGGCAGTTAGGACACTTCTCTGTAGTGAACTCTTCAACAACAGCATTTCTTGGATACTGTGTTGCAGAAACTCCGAGTTCGCCCTCTGCTACCTTGTCTTTAGCTCCATTGGCGTTGCCGTTTACCTTTGTAATCTCTATTTTTAATGCTTTCTTGCCAGATTCTGCCTGTGCAGGAATAGTGAGAGAGAAAGAACCTATGTCGCCTGTAGCGACAGCTTCGCTTAATTTAACGTGCTGTTCTGCTTCTGCTACACCGTCGATAGTCATGATGTAGTCGAGGTCGTTAACAGCTTCCTTGCTGAGGTTATTGAATGACAGAGTGAATCTGCTCTCTTTGTTTACAGCAGCACTAATCTTACCGAAATCTTCCGGTGTTACAGAATAGTCAGCGAAGTCACCTTCAACGATAAGCTGGATACTCAGATTACCATTGTTTGTTCCGAAGCTGTACCAGCCTTCGCCGCTACCACCTTTGCTTGCAGGGATATTTGCAAACATCAGTACTGGCATGTCTGTACGACCAGCCTGCACTACAGAAAGAGGGAAACAGTCTTCTGTATAACTGTTGCCTTTCGGTGTTGAATTCTGTATGAAGTCGAATCCTACGAATATTTCCTGATCCTGGGAAATAGTGTAAGGCTCATCGAGTGTGATAGTGTTCCAACCTTTTACAGGTGATGCTACATCCTTGGAAACTACATCTTCTCCAATAACATTATTGTTTATAGGAGAGATGAAGACGCGAGACTTGTTCATCTTGTAGCAAAGACCGAAACGGATAGCAACAACCTTCATACCGTCGTATGCCTGAAGCATTTCTGGTGTGAGGTCGATGGCAGCCTTACAGTTCTCGTTCTTTCCATAGTTAGGAATTCCAATACCATCTTCTGCCAGCTCGTCAGTAGTGTAGTATCCTACAAGACGCTGGTTTGATGCCAGGTCTGCCTTCTTTGGCGACAGTGTGATAACGCGCTGCTGTGTAGCAACATTACTTTTCTCTACCTGTCCGCTGAATGGGCGTACAGTCTGTGCATTCATGCTCAAGGAGAGAGCAAGCGCAGCTAATGAAAGTAAAGTTTTTCTCATAATAGTTCTATTTAAAAGTTATTTAATTATACGTTTGATTGTCTTGCCGTTTGAGAGCTTCTCAATGGCAAGTCCCTTGAAGTCAGAGCTGACTCTTGTACCGTTTGCATTGTAGCGAGATACTACCTTTGCGTTGTTGTCGCTTGAAAGGTCATTGATTCCAGCTGGGTCTTTATATTCGAAGTTTACGGTTATCTTCTGAGCGTAGGCTTTGAAGTCACCTGGCTCAGGTATTTTTACACCGAAGAGTTCCTTTTCAACAACGCTGTAAACCTTGAATTGAAGTGTTGCTGTACATTTGCCATACGTCTGTGGTATCCATTCGGTCAGAATCTCTTTTGTTTCATTTGCCTCTATTATTCCAGCGGCATTAAAGTCTATGTATTCTCCGGTTTGTTTTACATTAGCGCAATTAGCTGGGAAGCAGCATGAAAATTCACCATTGTCTAATCTCGACAAGTTGATATCGATACCTACACCCTGATCTGTTCCTGTAGTGTTCTTTACAGAAAGTCCTGTTGGAATCATCAGATCACTGCCCGAACCTTCTGTCTCAGAAAATTCCAGTGTCGCTCCGTCTGCAACAACATTGCCGTTCTTGTCTACAACTTGTAATGTTGTCAGATCTGACTGTGCGGATGCTCCGATGCAGAGCAATGCCGCGATTGCTGATATAAATACTCTTTTCATTTTTGTTTTTATTATTACTTATTTGTTGATTACTGAAGTTTTCTCTGTCTGTTCTACTCCGTCAGCTGTGAATACGAATGTTACAACAGACATGTTTTCTGGCTTCCAGTTGTTCTCGAGCTTGATGCTGTATTCCTTGTTGACAGTCTGCTCGTTGACAACGTTTATATCCTCGCCGTCCTTGTCGTTGATAGAGGCACGGAAGACATGCTTGTGGATATACTCGTTGTTTTCGCTGCCGTTAGGCATATACTGCATATCCTTGATGTTGTCCTCGATGAGCCATACCTGAAGCTTAGCTCCGCTGAGGGTCTTCAATCCAGCTACGTTGACATTCACTTTGAGAGTTCTTGTCGCTTCGTCATAGTTCGTTGTAGGAGTAATCATTACTGTCGGCTCCATATTGATGCGTCCGTTAGTAAAGGCAGCCCAGTAAGCGAGGTTCTTCTGTATACCGCCGAAACGGTCTACCATTCCGCTTGGCTGTGCCTTGACACCCCATTTGGTGTAGTATGAGTTTCCTACCTCCGTTGTCAACGACAATGGAGTGTGACCCTGGGCAACGGTGGTATATCCGAAGTCACCTCCATAGATGCCGACGGCTATGATGTTGTCCTCACCGTATTGCTCCTGCAATTGCTCTATCATAGTGGCAGCGTTAGGACAGTTTACGCAACGCTGACCTGTAAAGTCTTCTATCAGCACATGCTTCTTTACTTCTGCCGGCTTTACATATATAAGACGGTCATTCTCGTCAATCTCTGTGCATGACATGAATGAGGTAACCGACAGAATTGCTACGAGACCATATAGTAACTTTGATATTTTCATTTTCCTTTTAGAAATTATAGTTATAAGAAAGTGTGAATCCCTTGCTTGCCGGAACAAAGCGGCATACTCCTCCGGAGCAGTTATAACCGGCACGTGTTCTTCCGTATCCGACCTGCAGGCGGTGAGCTCCTGCGTTGAAGGTTACAAGTCCCTGATAGTAGTGGAGCTTGCTTTCGCCATTGTTGTACATGTCAGAAACGGTAATCATCCAGTGTGGAAGTATTGAGAGCTCAAGCAGACCGAACATCCAGTCGCCCTCGTCTTCGTCTGTTGCAAGATACTGTGCCTCGCCACGGAGGGTGAGCTTGTTGTTGAAGCGGTATTTAGCGTCAGCTACGAAAACATCAGAATGTATCATACCACCTTCGCCCTCAACAGTTGTCTTGTTGTAGAACTGGTTCATGTACATGAGGTTCAGAGTGAAGGAGCGTGAGAACTTCTTGTCAAGATGCACGTTCAAGTCCTGATAGTAGGTCTGGTCGCCCCATTTCCAGAACGATGAGCCGTAGCCACTTGTTCCTTTGCTGTTACCGTCAACCTTATGGTCGTTGCGGTCGATGGCATGGATGTGGGAGAAGTTAACCTTGAAGTCGGTTCCGTATTTTCCACCAAGGAAAGTGTTGCGCTTGAATCTGTATCCGAACTCAGCCTGGTATGCCCATTCGCCGTTAGGCTGTGTGGCATAAGGATAGAGTGCGGCAAGAGCGTAAGTCTGGTCGGTGGTGAAAGCCGGCAGGTTGTTCAGATAAGATGAATTGCCGATGACACTTCTGTCGCTGCGGAAGGTCATGTTGTCGCTTCTCTTAGCCTGCAGCAAGAGGCTCAGTCCGTTCTTTGAATAAGATGTGGAAAGCATAGCCACTGTTCCTTTACGGTATATGTAAGGATAGTTTCTGTCGTATGTAGGGTCGTCAGTCTTCCATGCGTATTCTGCAAGTACGCTGAAGTCGCCAGCCTGCAGGTTGGTACGTATGTCGAAGGCATTAACGTTTGATGGCAAGTTCAACTTGTGTGTAGGGTCAACCATAACGTCCTCGTCTTTTGCCGACTCATATTTGTTTACCCACGAGCCGCCGAGGGTGAGGTATGTGTTGTGCTCCTGCATGCCTTTGAACCACTGGTCAATGCTCAGTTCAAGGTCGCCACCGCTTACCCAAGCGTCGTTCCATTTCCAATAGTGGCGCTGCTTGCCGGCAAGGGCCTTAACCTGCACACCATTTACAGGACGCAGAACGAGTCTGCCTCCGAGAAGGGAGTTGTCGATACCGAGGCTGCGCTCCTCGTATGTACGGAGGATGAAGCCTGAGCCAAACTGCTCGTAGAATGTACCGAGTGTAAGATCCCAATTGTCGAAATGTGTTTTCAGGTAGAAGTTAGGTACACCCCAACCTTTAAAGCCCGGTTCCGTTTCAGCGTATCCAGGCATTGGGTGCTTTGTAAATTCAAAGCGTAGTCCGGCGTCGAAGTGATTGCTGCGCGCTGCAATATCAGCGTATGTATTTGTCAAAGCCCACTCGTTGTACTTGTCAGTTCCAATCTTTTTGTCCTCTTGTGGTATGATGACATCGCTCTGGATGCTGCCGCTGACAACAAACTTATCGTCGTCATTGTTCTCCTGGGCCTGCATGCTTGCTGTGGCAAGAGCTGCAGCGACGGAGAAGAAAAGTCTTGTTTTCATCAAATTATTTTTAGATTATGAAGTATAAAAAGCCGTGTGCCGTGGCAATGCTGTTGCCGGCACATGGCTTGATGGCTTTTAGTTATTACTTGACCAGTTCTCTTACCTTTTCGATAAGCTCCTGCTCTGCACCTTCGGTGTAGCCGTTGTGCTTATAGACTACTTTTCCATCTCCATCGCAGATAACGACGAATGGAATCATCTCTCCACCGAATGATTTGCGGAATTCGCTGTTAGGGTCGAGGATAACCTCATATTCCCAACCGTGCTGATTGACAAGAGGCTTAACCTTGTTGGCATTCTGCGCCTTGTCGATAGATACGGCATAGAGTTTTACACCTGTCTCTTTCTGCCATTCGTCATATACTTCGCTGATTGCGCTTAACTCGCGGTTGCATGGTTTGCACCATGTAGCGAAGAAGTCGATGATGAATGGTTTTCCATCGTTGCTGAGGGTTTGAGTATCAATAGTTTTGCCCTCAATGGTCTTCAGCTTGAATGATGGAAGCTGAGCATTTACACTTTCCACTGCTGCGAATAGCAACATTGCCAAAATGAACAATCCCTTGCTCATTCCGCTTCTCTTTAAGAAACAATTTTTTCTCATGAGTTTCATAATAGTTTAATTCTACGTATATACTTTGCTGCAAAAATAGGTTTAATATTATTTATTAGCAAATAAAAAGCAAGAAAAATGAAGTTCGTGCTTCTTTTTCTTGCTTATATGATACTTTAAGAGGCAAAAAATGCATAAATGCGTGACAAATATACACTTATTATTAATGTTTAATGCGCATTTCTAATTGTTGAACTGTTGTTGATTATTTGTTTTGATTGTTATATGAGTTTTGTCGTGCGAACAGAAATGTGGACAGCAATCACAGTCCTCTCTCTGCCCAGTCGCTGCGGTCGAGGTTGCGATAGTTGATTGCTTCCGCAAGATGTTCGGGACAAACTTTCTCACTGCCTTCGAGGTCTGCTATGGTGCGTGCTACTTTCAGTATTCGGTTGTAGGCACGTGCCGAGAGGTTAAGGCGTTCCATTGCCATGCGCAAAAGGTTTATGCCAGCCTCGTCGGGTTCGGCATACTGATGTATCATCCTTTCTGTCATCATGGCATTGCAGTGTATGCCTTTCACATCCTTGAAACGCTCTTCTTGGATAAGGCGTGCTTTGATGACTCTTTCGCGGATAACGGAACTCGGTTCTCCGGGTTGGGCTTTGGAGATGTCTTTGAAAGGAACAGGAGTAATCTCGCACTGTATGTCGATACGGTCAAGTAGCGGACCGCTGATCTTGTTCATATAGCGTTGAATCTGTCCGGGGGTGCAGACGCAGTGGTGTGTGGGGTCGTTGAAGTATCCGCAAGGACAGGGGTTCATGCTTGCGACAAACATGAAGGAGCATGGATATTCGATTGTATATTTTGCTCTGGATATAGTTATCTTACGGTCTTCGAGCGGTTGGCGAAGCACCTCCAATGTGGCCTTGTTGAATTCAGGAAGCTCGTCGGCAAACAATACTCCATTGTGAGCAAGGGAGATTTCTCCCGGTTGTGGGTTCAGTCCTCCGCCTACGAGGGCAACCTGTGAAATGGTATGATGAGGGGAGCGGAACGGTCTTTGCGAAATCAGCGACATCCCCTTTCCAAGCTTTCCTGCTACAGAGTGAATCTGTGTGGTTTCAAGACTTTCAGCAAGTGATAGGGGAGGGAGGATGGACGGCAGACGCTTTGCCATCATCGACTTTCCGCTTCCTGGAGGACCGATCATTATCATATTATGGCCACCTGCTGCAGCCACCTCCATGGCACGCTTTACGGTTTCTTGTCCTCGCACGTCGGCGAAGTCAAGTTCAAAGCTTGACTGGTGCTCGTAGAACTCACGTCTTGTATCAATTCTCGTAGGTTCAAACTGCATGGTGCCGTTGAGGAAGGCTACGACGTCAGCCAGACAGTCCATGCCGTACACATCGAGATTATTGACTACGGCAGCCTCTCTTATGTTCTGTTTCGGAACGATAAGTCCTTTGAATTTCTCTTTTCTTGCTCTGATGGCTATTGGCAACGCACCTCTGACAGGCTGAAGCCTGCCATCGAGACCGAGCTCTCCCACGAGCATGTATTTATCGAGAATCCCGGCATTCACCTTTTCCATTGCCGCAAGGATGCCTATGGCAAGTGGAAGGTCGTAGCCGCTGCCCTCTTTGCGGAGGTCGGCAGGAGCCATATTGACGGTGATATCGGCTACAGGAAACTTATATCCGTTGTTCTGAAGAGCGGCAACGATTCTGTCGTGGCTCTCTTTTACAGCAGCATCAGCCAGTCCGGAGAGGTGAAACATCACACCTCTCATCAGGCTTATCTCTACCGTAACGGTAGTAACCTCCAAGCCGTTTACTGCTGCACTGTATGTCTTGACAAGCATGCTTTAGTGTATTAGATGTTGTAATGCGTTTATTTTATATATTTCTCAAGGTCATCTATTGCCACGTTCTTTGCAATAATCTTACCTTTTGTATCTATTATGATGTTCTCCGGAACGGCATGCAGGCCGAGAGTAGCCATCAGCTTGCTGTCGAAGAGCATACCGTCAGAGATGTTCGGGAAATGGATATTGTCCCTTTTGACAGCGTCTTCACAGGTCTTTCTGCTTGCATCTACGTTAACGCCAAGAGCAGCGTAGTTGCCGTTGGCTTGTTGGATGAGGCTGTTGATGCGTCGCTTCATGTTCTCGCTGTCATAGTTCCATGTTGCCCAAGTGAAGATAATGCTGGTCTTTCCCTTGAAGTTTCCCTCTGTTATGGTGTTTCCTGCAATGTCTGTAGCCTTGATCCGTGGCAGTCTGCTACCCACGTTGGCATTGCTGAGAATATTCAGATTGTTCTTCAGTCTTGTTACGTTACCGTTCTGCGGCTGCTCTTTCGCAATAATTTCCAGTAGCTCCTTGGCTTTCTTTAAGTCAGCCGAAGCGTCGTTCTTTATGAAATATTTGCGCAAGAGGTATATGGCGACGGGAGAACCGGCATTGTCGCGGATGAAATGTTCTGCTCTTGAAACGGTTTCTGGGGGAGAAGCCATTGCTGTGGCTTGTCTGAAGGCAGTCATCAGTTTATTGTCGTCGGTACCCGTCACTTCCATTTGTTTCAGATGCGAAGCGTCTGCTTTAATGTCCACACCTTCTCCCGGCTCGGCAAAGATAGGCTGTTCGGAGAAATTAGGGAATACCAGGATGAGCGTACCTCGTCTTGTGCAAGGTATTTCGCGGGCAAATCTACCTCCGTTCACCTTGATGGTGTCAATGCCGTTTATAAGACCATCGGTGCTGTAGACATAGAACTCACCTTGGTTAAGATTCAGAAACCTTCCTTCTATGCTGAAATATCCTTTGCGTGTGCCGCAGGAAACCAGTGTCAGGGCAAGGACAAGAAATAAAATGATTTGCTTCATGAACTATATAAGTAAAACGATTGTACGGGTTGACCTCAGAGATTGTCAAGTACACCTATTATAATATATAATAAAAGGAGAGGACATAGTCATAGAATATACGACCTGCCCTCTCCAAAAAGTAAACGTTTAAAAGAAATTACTTGTTAACGTTCAAGAACTCAAGATCGTTGGCAGCGTATGATGCCAGACTTGGATCTTTCTGTACAGCGCTCTTCAGGTAAGAAGAAGCTGCGCTGCTGTTGCCCTGACGAGCATTGATGATAGCATACAGATAATCTGTAAGACCATTCTTGTTCTTGATGTTGTTCAATGTTGTCTGTGCGCCAGCATAGTTCTTGTTCAGAATCTGTGCAAGAGCAGCAGTGTTGCTGTAAACGCCCTTCATAGCCTCTTCAGCCTGAGCATATTTGCCGTTGGCGATGTTGAGAGCACCGACAGCCTTGTTAAGGTCGTTAGCACCGTTAGCCTTTGCGATGAGGGTCTGTGCTTCAGCAGTGTTGCCGTTCAAGAGAGCGATGAGGCCCTTGTTAGCGTTAGCCTCTGCTGTGTTGCCGTCAACAGCGAGAGCCTTGCTCAGATAGTTCTGTGCAGCATCGTTGTTGCCCTTTGCAAATTCGAGAGCTGCGATATTGTTGAATGCGCGGCTGTCGTTTGGATAAAGCTCAGCGGTTTTCTTATAGATATCCTCTTTCTTCTCGGCATTGTCCTCAAGAGCTGCAGCATAGAGCAACTCGTCAGCGCTCAGCTTGCTTGCATCTGTTGTGTACTGCTCCTTGATCTGGTCGTCGCTACGTCCGATTGTCTCATAGTTGATGATGAGACGAGAACGACGTAGTTCAGGAAGGATGCCGTCAGCGAGTTCGCGGAAGCCGGCAGACATGTTGCGGATCTGTGTCTCACGCTCTTCTGGATCCTGGTACATAGAGAGTACGCGGAGGATAACGTCCTTGTCCTGGAGGTTAGAAGCAGCAACGAGCTTCTGGAAGCCTTCCCAGTCCTGTGCCGTATATTTTGCTGTCACGTCGGTGTTAACCTTAGTGCTCTTAAGAGTGTTCTTTACATATTTCTCAGAAACGTTCTGACGCTTGTTAGCCAGCTTGTCGTTGAACTTGAGACCTCCATCAGGAGAAGCGTATGCCAGAACCTCAACGTCTTTGATGTTCAAGCCCTCTTTGTCGCGGTTGATCTTCTTGAGCATCTCAACGAACTCCTTAACGGAGTTGTTCTTCATCTCGCTCTTGCGCAGGTTAGCCTGGTTGATGAGGAACTTGATCTGAGCCTCCTGCTTCTGAGTCTTCACTCTCTCGAAAGAGTCTGGTGCGATGCATGCTCCGTCTCCGGCGAGAGTCTTCTTGTAGAGCTCTGATGTAGAGATAACGCCAGTTGCAACCTTAACGGCAGGAACTTCAACCTTCTTCTTGCCTACGAAAGCCTCGAAAGTAAGGTAGAGGTCGCTCTTCTGCATTTCAGGAACGTAGTTGAAGTTGGACTTCATAGTGTAGTTGCCACCAACTTTATATTGTATTGTCTGGTCGTTTCCAGCCACTTTCTCACCTTGGAAAGTAGCGCTCTGACCCTTTGCTGTCTGTCCGTCGCCATAGCGCAGCTCAGGAGTAACAGTAACAACGGCTTTCTTCTTCATGTATTTCTCAGGGAACTTGCCGTTGATTGTTGTTGGTACCTTTCCAGCTTCGCTTTCAAGAGGGTTAGGTACGACATTGAAATTGTCAGCAGACAATGCTCCTAACTTTGAAGAGCAAGATGACAGCGCGATCAACGCTGCTGCTGAGAGGAATAAGACTACATTTTTTTGCATATTAAATAAAGGTTTAATTGTGCTATTATTATAATACTAACAATGATTGTTAAAATGTGCCGCGAGCGGGACTCGAACCCGCACAGCCATTACTGGCCAAGGGATTTTAAG